>OMAS01001051.1_pt1 | contig 12564 bp, 11 predicted proteins | sample 1674031 | NCBI WGS metagenome assembly OMAS01 (sample SAMEA103958138, study PRJEB25191) | human gut metagenome | biome: human-associated habitat [ENVO:00009003]; feature: intestine environment [ENVO:2100002]; material: feces | place: Germany | collected 2013/2015 | reverse complement strand
CCGGGTACTGCACCTCGACCCACGCGAACGGGATCGCTGCGCTCTGCATACCGCTCTCTTTTGTGATCTGTACCATGCTTCAATGCCTCCCGATCCTGTTTTTTCTATATATAGCATCGGGAACCGGCACTGTCAAGCGTTATTCAGCCAGCTTCTTGCCCAGCGCGCGGCAGGCGGCAAGCGCCTCGTCGTCCGGCGCTTCGCAGCAGATGACGCTGTCCGATACACGGTTGATCCCGGCAGCTCCGCAGTCTTCCTCCCACGTGCGCATCCATTCGCCATCGCCCCAGCCATAGGAGCCGAACAGGCCAACGGACTTGCCCGCAAGCGCCGATTTCATCGCGTCGAACATCGGCGCGAATTCCGTCTCTTCCAGTTCCTCGGCGCCCATCGCCGGGCAGCCGAGCGCGGCGGCGTCCAGTTCCTTCACTGCATCCGCGTCGACGTCCGCAGGCGTCCAGACGGCGCACTCCGCGCCGGCTTCGCGCATACCCTCCGCGACGGCGTTTGCCATGGCCTCGGTGTTGCCGGTGCCGCTCCAATAAATGACTGCTGTTTTTTTCATAATCAGGACTTCCTTTCTATTCTGTCTGCGACCGCCAGCCGGTCCAGCTTTACGCCGGAGCGCCAACGTTCACAGTAGGTTTGCGTACATTTTTTATAGCGGTCGAACGTCTGCCGCGCCTGCCGTTCGTCGCCGTAGACCTTCCACACGCCCGTGCATTTGGCGTTTGCCGCGTGATTCTCAATGAATCCCTTGACATCCTCCGGCGGATAGCTGAGAAACAGGCCGACCTCGTGCGGGAATTCCGCGCCCCCGCGCATACGGCGCACCAGCCGCGCAACGCATCCGCCGCAGCTGCCGCAGGGATATCCCGCGTCCGCCAGAAGCGCCTTTGCCGTCTGCGCGCGCAGATCACGCTGCAGCGCCGCCGGACGGTAGAGGTACAAAATCGCCTTTCCCTCGGTGAACCGCAGCGGCAGCAGGCACAGCCCGCGGGAAAGATAGTGCCGGTTGAACGCGCGGATCTCGCCCAGCAGCACGTCCTTTTCCGCGCACGGACATGGGAACAGACTGCCGGTCTTGATCCCGGCCAGCGTTGGCGCAGCCTGCCGCACGACCATTTCTTCCGACATCAGCAGGCTCCCTGCGCCGCGTATTTGTCCAGAATGCCGCGCAGCGCGGACAGAGAGCTGGTGTGGCAGCGCTCGATGATCGTCCCGCGGCCCTTGAGCTCGCTCAGCGCGCCCTGCACCATCTTGTGGGACATGGTATTGGTGAAAAAGATCGTCAGATCCGGGCTGCCCAGCTTGTTCCGCAGGCCGCCGGCGAGCTTGGTGAAGATCTTCGACTGACATTGGTAGCTTTCGCAAAGCTCCCGGTAGCGGCGCTCCATACATTCGTTGCCGCCAAGAATTACAACGCTCATAGGCTCGTCCTTTCGGTTTGAAATTAGTTAGATATCTCTAACCGCAGGATACAGTACACCCATTCTCCGCCTGTCCTGCGGACTGCGGCAGATAGGACTGCTTCCACCCGTTTGGTTAGATAGCCTTAACTGCTTGCACAGATCATACCATACTTTTCCCCGATACGCAAGAAAAATTTACGCGGAACACAAAAAATCTGCCCGGAAGCGCGTTAGCGCTTCCGGGCATGGGCTGACGGAAAGCAGTGATTTTTAGAAATTCACGGCGAATTTGCAGGTTTCTGGCCCCTACAGGAAGCGGCTGTATCACGTCGCTCAGATCACCTGACCGTTTTTCAGCTGCAATTGGAGCTTGTCGGCGATGAGCGCGATAAACTCGGAATTTGTCGGCTTGCCCTTTGTGTTTGAGACGGTGTAGCCGAAGAAGCGCTGGAGCGTTTCGAGATCGCCTCTGTCCCACGCGACCTCGATGGCGTGGCGGATGGCCCGCTCGACGCGCGACGGCGTGGTCGCGAACGTCTTGGCGACCTGCGGGTACAGGACCTTCGTGATGGCGTTGATGACGTCCATGTCCTGTACGGCGATCATGATCGCCTCGCGCAGATACTGATAGCCCTTGATGTGCGCCGGAACGCCGATCTCATGGATGATGGAGGTGACCATTGCCTCGATGTTGACCTCCTGCCGCCGCTGGGCGTTTTGACGGAGCTGACCGTCGATCGCGGTCATCTCGTGGATGCGCTCGGCCACGGCGTCCAGCTCGCACGGCTTCGTCATGAAATACTGCACGCCGAGACTCGCCGCCATGTTGGCGACGTATTCCGTCATAAAGCCCGTCAGCACCAGCGCTGCCGGCGGCTTGTCCATCTCACGCGCCCGTTTCAGGACCGCGATGCCGTCCAGCTTCGACAGCATCAGATCCAGTACCAGGATATCCGGCTTCGTCACGCGCATAAGCTCTGCCGCGCGCTGCCCGTCGGCTGCCGTACCGACGATCTCATAGCCGGGAACCTGTTCCAGACGGCGTTTGACGTGATCGCAAAACTCCTCATTTCCATCTGCGATCAGAATTTTGACACGGTTTTCCATTCTTGACCTCTCCTCATAATATGGTTTGTGTCAGACACTGACTTTTTATCGCTGCGACATCATGAATATAGCACATTCTGGTAAATTTTTCAATTTCTTTTATGCAATATTTTCCAGAAACTTCTCGATGTCCTTCGACATAATATTTTCAAAGTAAAGAAACCGTTAAAAGTCTGATAAAATCATAAAAATGAAAATAAATTGCAATATCTTTTTTGGGCTTAACTACCAAACGCGATTATATGACCATTTGCCCGCCGCGTCAAGTGCATCCAATGTTTTTCTATATTTTTGTAAAATTTCCAGAGTAATTTTGGCTAATCTGCATAAAAAACCCGGATCCCACAGCTGCGCGGGATCCGGGTTTTTCTTTGTTTTTTTCAGCTTCAGGCGTCCTGCGGCAGGATTTTGCCCTCCGCTGTGAACGTCACGACGCGCATGGGAATGTCCTTTCCGCTTGCCGCGACAGCCTGCCGCGCGGCATATTCCAGCCCGCCGCAGCACGGCACCTCCATGCGCGTAAGCGTCACGCTGCGCACGTCGTTCTCCGTCAGGATCGCCGTCAGCTTTTCCGCATAGTCCGCGCGGTCGAGCTTCGGACAGCCGATGAGCGTGACGCGGCCGCGGATAAAGTCCGCATGGAAGCTGCCGCAGGCGTAAGCCGTGCAGTCGGCGGCGATCAGCAGGTCGCAGCCGTCAAAATACGGCGCACGCACCGGTACGAGCTGCAGCTGCACCGGCCAGTTTTGCAGACGGCCCGGCTGCGCGGGCGCGTCCTGTCCAGCGGACTCCTGCGCAAGCGTCCGTACCTGCGTCCCGGCGCAGCCGCAGGCCAGCCTGTCCGGCGCGCTTGCGCCCGGCTTTTTTGCCGCCTGCACGCCCCTGACCGCCTTCTCCGTCAGCCGTTCGAGCTTCGCTTTTTTGACAGCCTCCTCGTCATATGCCGCCGCTTCGCGCTCGATAAAGCGGATCGCATCCACTGGACAGACCGGCAGACAGTTGCCAAGCCCGTCGCAGTAATCGTCCCGGATCAGCTTTGCTTTTCCGTCTATGATGGCGATCGCGCCCTCGTGGCACGCCTGCGCACACAGGCCGCAGCCCGTGCAGGCCGCCTCGTCGATTTCGATGATCGTCCGTTTCATGCTTGTCCCTCCTGCTGCTTTTGGGCCTCCAATCTCGCGCGCCGCTCGGCGTCAGCCTTTTCCTGATTGCGCCGCGCGATGATCATCAGCTTTTCATACGTTTCCTCGCCCACGCACTGCTTCGCGTATTTGCACCACTGCACGCAGCTGAGCTTGTCGTTGTACACGATGAAGCCGCAGTTATCGCAGGCGACCTCCGTGTCTGTGGAAAAAATCTCGATCGGATTGCCGCAGTTCGGACAGATCCGGTCCTCAATGGTCGGCGTTCTCGGCTTGCCCTGGCAGCCGTCCATGATCATGCTCATCATCCCCTTTTTAAGTAACTGCTGATCCAATCGTCAGTTACTTGACTTTCTGGTCATAGTATAGGATACTGAAGAAAAAATGTATGTTGTTTTTCAAACAAAGGAGATTCAATTTATGGATGAACCGAACATTTTGACCGAATGTGCGCTGTTCCGGGGCCTGCGCAGGGCGCAGATCCGGGAGATGCTGCCGTGTCTGTCCGCGCGGCAGGCCCGCTTCCGGCGCGGGCAGTTCCTGCTGCGGGCGGGAGACAGAGCCTCATCCGCCGGGATCATCCTGTCCGGCGAGGCCGAGGTCCTGCAGGAGGATTTCTGGGGCAACCGCAATCTGCTTGCCGCCGTTGGGCCGGGCGAGCTGTTTGCCGAAGCGTTTGCCTGCGCGCACGCCGTTTCCCCGGTGAGCGTGCAGTGCACCACGGACGGAAGCGTTCTGTATCTGAACGTGCGCGCCGTCTTCTCCCCCTGCGAAAAGGCCTGCGCGCAGCACAAAACGCTTTCGCAGAACCTCATCCGGGTGCTGGCAGAAAAAAATATGCAGCTGAATGAAAAGGCGGGTTTTCTTTCCCAGCGCACAACGCGCGAAAAGCTGCTGGCTTATCTGTCCGCGCAGGCACGCCGGGCCGGCAGCGCCAGCTTCCGCATCCCCTTTGACCGGCAGCAGCTGGCAGATTACCTGTCCGTCAACCGCAGCGCCATGTCCGCCGAGCTTTCGAATATGCAGCACGACGGCCTGCTCCGCACCGACCGCAGCTGCTTCACGCTCTGCCAGCCGGAAGATACACCCTGACACGCACGCAAGGGGAGCGGCTCACGCCGCTCCCCTTTTGCGTCATGTAGCGCTGTCAGCAGCCGCAGCCGGTGTCGCAGCCGCAGGAATTGCCGCAGCCATTGCTGCCGGTGCCGAAGATCAGCAGAAGGATGATGATCCACCACCAGCTGTTGCCGAAGGCGCAGAATCCGGACTGATTACAAGACATAACAAGACCTCCTGAAAGATAACGTAGCGTTTGATCGCTCGCTCATTCCATGTTATGCAGAGGTCCGAAAATGGTGACGGCTACGCGAACAGCTCGTCGAGCGTTCCGAAGGAATAGCCCATCTCCTCCCATTTGCTCAGCAGCGTGTCCAGGATCCGCGCGTTCGTCTGCGACGTGGAGTGCAGCAGCACGACCGCGCCCGGATGGATGCGCGGCAGGAGCTTGGAAAACGCCTGCTCGTCGGTCGGCTGGTTGTCCTGATACCAGTCAACGTAGGCCAGCGACCAGAATACCGTCCGGTAGCCGAGCTTCTGCGCCATCTCAAGATTTTTTTCGCTGTAGATGCCCTGCGGCGGGCGGTAATAGCGCGGCAGGTCCTCGCCGGTCGTCTCCCGGTAGAGCGTTTCGAGGCTCGTCAGCTCCTGATTGAAGGCGGCTTCGTCTGAAAGCTTCGACATATCATAGTGGTGGTACGTGTGGTTGCCGACGATATGCCCCTCGCGCAGCATCCGGCGCACAAGCTCCGGGTTCTGCTCGATGTAGTTGCCCACGACGAAGAACGCCGCCTTGACGTTGTGCTTCGCCAGCGCCTCCAGGATCGGCTCCGTGCAGCCGTTTTCATAGCCTGCGTCAAAGGTCAGATAGAGCTTCTTCTGTGTCTCATCGCCGAGATAAACCGCGTCATAGCGCCGCAGCGCCTCCTTTGACGCGTTGCCGGCGGGCGGCTGGCCCTCCGTCCGGAAGCTCAGGCCCCACGACCCGGTTTCGATCGACCGGCTCTGCTGAAACAGCAGCGGCAGAACGGCGCAGAACGCCAGCACCGCCGCCAGCGCCAGCGTCAGTCTGCCGTACTGCCGGAAAAATCGCTTCATAAAACATCACCCCTGTCCATCCTTATGCGATGGACAGGGGGATATGCCTTTTATCCGCCGTAATCGTAGCCGTAGCCGTCAAAGTCAGGGACGGTGAATTCTTCCTCCTGCCCGGACTGGCCTTCCAGCTCGTTCTGCGCCTGCTGCTCGGCCTCGTTGATCTCCTCCTCGCCGGGCCGCTCGTCGAGCGTGAGCGTGACCTCGATCTCCGCGCCCGCGCGGTAGAGCTTCAGCTTGACGGTGTCACCCGCCCGGTGCTTGGAAAGTGCGGAGACAAGATCGGAATACGCGTTGATCTCGCGGCCGTCAAATTCCAGAATGATATCGTGCGGCTGCAAACCGGCCTTTTCCGAGCAGCTGCCTTCCGTCACGGTCACGACCTGCGGTCCGGAGGGCAGGCCGTAAATTTCCGCAACCTCTGCGTCGAGATTCTGCAGCGTGACGCCGAGATAGGCCCGGCCGCGGACGCGGCCATACTGCTGCAGGTCATACACCACGCGCAGCACGTCGTTGATGGGAATGGCGAAGCCGAGGCCTTCGATGGTCACGCCCGTCTCCGTCGTTCCGGATACCTTAGCGGTCGTAACGCCGATGATATTGCCGTTCATATCGAACAGCGGCCCGCCGGAGTTGCCGGAGTTGATAGCCGCGTCGGTCTGCAGCATATTGATGACCGTTCCGTCGGTGTCGATCTCGCGGTCAAGCGCGCTGATGTAACCGGCGGTCATGGTGAACGTCAGATCGCCCAGCGGATTTCCGATGGCCTCGACTGTCTCGCCGACCTCGACCTCGTCGGAATCGCCGACCGTGACGGTCTGCAGGCCCTTGGCCTCGATCTTCAGAAGCGCAATGTCGTTCATGCTGTCCGTGCCGACGATGGCGGCGGGGTATTCCTCGCCCGAATAGAACTGCACGACGACGGTCCCCTCGTCCGCATCCGCGATGACGTGGTGATTGGTGACGATATAGCCGTCCTCCGTCAGGACGAAGCCGCTGCCCGTGCATATGCCGGTCGTTTCCACGCCCCAGAGATCGGCTGTGACCTGCGTGGAAATGCCGCAGACCGCGCCGATGTTCATCTTATAGACCTGTGCCGGCGTGAGCGTCTTGTCGCCCTCGTTGGACTTGAGCGTTTCCGGCAGGGGCGTCCGTTCGAGCCGGTAGGAGGCGTCGGCCTGCGGCTTCTGCGCTGTGGGCTGTTCCTGTTCGACAGACTGCTCAGCCATAGCGCCGACAGAGGCGCTTGATTCCTGCTCGGCGAGGTTTTTCTGCCCGATGGCGTCGATGGTCTTCGTCAGCACGGAGCCGCCGACAGCCGCAACGATCGCCAGCGCGGCCAGCAGCGCCGCGATCTTGAGTCCGGTGTGCTTGCCGCTGTGCCGGATCTCCTCCTTGGCCTGCTCCAGCGGCGGCCGGGACGGCTCCTCGGGCGCGGGTTCAAAGCTGTAGTTCATCTTTTCATCGTAATTTTCCATGGTTCTGCGCTCCTTTTCGGCGTGTCTGTTCAGAAAAGCGGTTCCGGCAGATCCAGCATATGGCTCACACGCTTCAGTGACAGCCTGCGGCGCATATACGGGTGGAAGCGGAAGCTGATCTCGACGAAGTCCGGCGCTTTGCCGACCTCCCCGATCGTTGTTTTGCACCCGGCCTGCCGCATGGCGGCAAGGCAGGCGTCATAGGACGGCACGGACTGCACGATCCGGCGGATCTCTGGCCAGCAGGCTTCGATGCGGCGGGGGGCGATGCCGTCTGTGATGGTGTCCGGGGTGTTGAGCTTCTGGACATCCGGGGCCAATGGGCCGTAGATGCGGTAGATCTCATCCCAATTGCAGACCTCCGGATGGGCCGTGACCTGCGGCAGACGGGAGAGTGCTTCGTAATACCGGAGCATGATGAGCGTCGTCACGCCGACGTCCTCGCCGTGGTAATTGGGCGTTTTGCCGTCCAGCAGCTCCATGCACTCCCAGAAATGGGCCATGATATGCTCCGTGCCGCTGCCGGGGCGGGAGGTTTTGGTGAAACTCATCGCAATGCCGGTCAGCAGGAGAGACTCAAAGATTGCCGCTGCCGTTTTTTCATCGCGCTTTGTAACGCGTCCAGCCATGGCGAATATCTGGTCGGTCGCCCGCCGCGTCAGGGCGGCGACGCGCTCACAATAGGATTCCCCGGTCAGAAGATTCGATACCTGCCAGTCGATGAGCGCGATATATTTCGAGATCATATCGCCGAAGCCCGCGGATTTAAGCTCTGCCGGAGCGTCCGCGAGAATTTTCGTGTCGCCGATGATGACCTCGGGGCATTTTGCGGGATAGGTGATCTTGAAATTGCCGTTGACAATGGGCGCGGAATAGGACGCGAAGCCGTCCATCGAGGGGGCTGTTGCGAACAGGCACAGCGGCACGTTATGCCGCGCACAGGCAAGCCTGCACGGGTCATGGACAGACCCCGTGCCGACGGCAAGCACGCCGTCCACGCGGTCAAAATACCCCTCGATCTTCTTCACGTCCTGCATGGTCGCGACGCGGATGGACGGCCAGATATGGCGCAGGACGGTAAAGCCGGACAGGGAAGCCTCAATGCCGTCCGCAGCGGCAAGCGTCTGCTCGTCCGCCGCCAGCAGGAGCCGGGGGCCAAAGCCGTTTTTCTTCAGGATCTCGCCGGCCTCGGACACAAGCCCGCTGCCAATCTCGATATCCCGGATGGCACATTCATGCGCCTGCCCGCAGGCGCAGTTCTGATAGCTGTCGATCAGCGTGTGGAAATCAGTCATAGTGGGATTCTCCTACGTTTATACTTTATGTGGCTGCATGGATTTGCCGGCGGACGACTGCTTTTCGCGTCTGCCGGCTGTCCAAGCGCTCAACCGTTCGGGTTCGGGGTATCCAGCATGGTCTTGCACGCGGCAAGGACCTTTGCGGCGATGGGCGCGGCTGTCTGGCTGCCGGAGCCGCCGCGTTCGGCAAAGACGACGAACGCGAGCGGATATGCCTCATCCTCCACGAAGCCCGCGAACATCGCGTCTGCCGGGCCGTTTTCGCGCTCCGCTGTGCCGGACTTGGCGCAGACCGTCAGACTGCCGAACTGCCACGCGCCGTACTGGTTCACGACCGCGCCGCGCATCATCTTTCCGAGCGCTTCGGCTGTTTCTTCGGACAACAGCCGCCCGGTCGTCTTCGTTTCCGCTTCATAGACCGTCTGGCCCGCGCGGGAAATTTTCTGCATGAGATACGGCTCCGCCGCCTCTCCGCCGTTCGCGATCACGCCCATAAAGCGCAGGAACTGGATCGCCGTGATCTGGTCGGTATACTGGCCGATCCCGGCCCAGGCGACGCTGCCGTCGTCCGCGTCTGACAGATCGACGGTCGACCGGGCGGTATAGCCGTCGCAGGTGAGCGTTCCGTTGAGGCCGAGCTTATCGCAGGCCGCCTGCAAAGCGTCCTTACCGAGGGCCGAGGCCAGCTCACCGTAATAGACGTTGCACGAATGCGCCAGCGCCTCCGGCATGGCAAGCGTCCCATGGCTGGACATACAGATGATTTCCTGTCCGCCGATGATGGTTTTCCCGGTGCAGGTATGGGTCCCGGCCTGCGCGGACGCGCTTTTTTCCAGCGCTGCGGCGCTGGTCACGAGTTTAAAAATGGAGCCGGGCGTATAGGCCGCGTCAAAGAAGCGGTTGAGATACACGCCGTCATACGCGCCTGTCTCGTCGCCCGCGATATCGGGGATGTTGTCGGGGTCGTAGCTGGGGCTGGTCACGGCGCACAAAATTTCGCCGGTTTTGTAGTTATAAACGCCGACTGCGCCGTGATAGCTGCCGAGCGCCTGCAGGGCTGCTTTCTGCACCTCGGCACTGATGGTGAGTCTTGCGCTGGCCGTGCCCTTGGATGCTTCGTTCAGGCCGGTAATTTTATCGTAGCCGATCATCTGCTCGGCGAAATTGCCCAGCAGCGGCGCGCTGATATAGCCGTAGCGGTCGCCCAGCAGATGGATGGTCGCCTCGCGCACGGCTTCATCGGCACTGTACACGCGGCCATCCGTTGTATTCAGGATGCGTACGCCGGAGCGGTCGTAAATTTTGCCGCCGGTGAGATTCGTGCCGGTATAGACGTGCGGACTGCCGGAAAACGTGACCCATTTTTCGGCGTTTGCCGCGTATTTGACGCAGAAGGCCAGCGTCCCCACGGCAAGCACAACGGCCAGAGCCAGCGCGAACAGCGCGCGGCGCGATACCTTTTTCATCTGCACGCCTCCTTTCCGGCAGGACGCTGCCAGACGGCGTCAGGGTCCTCCGCCGCAGGCTCCTCAGCAGCCTCCTGTGCGTCAGGCTCCTCCGGCAGCGGCGTGACGCCGTGCGGGACGCGGATGGCGACAGAGGCGTTCTGCCGGGTATCGGCGGCCTTGATAAAGGCCAGCAGGCCCCAGACGCAGACCATGCTCGACCCGCCGTTCGACACGAACGGGAACGTCACGCCCGTGAGCGGCAGGAAATCCGCCATGCCGAACACGTTCAGGATCGTCTGCGTGACCATGACCGTCACAGCCGCGCAGGCGCCGATGGTATAAAAGCAGCTTCTGCCCGCGGGCGCGGAGCGCACGACGAAGCAGGCGAGAATGACAATGCACGCGACCATCAGAACCGCCATGATGAGGCCCCATTCCTCCGAGACGAAGGCGAAGACCAGATCGGTGTCTGACGCCGCGACGTATTTGAGCCAGCCCTTCCCCGGCCCGAGGCCGAACAGGCCGCCTGAGGCGATGCACATCATCGAGCGCGTCTGGGAATACCCGGTCGTGAGCGCATAGTCCCACACATGGCCCCACGCCTCAAAGCGGTTGCGCGCGTAGGGCAGAAAGCGCAGTACCAGAACGCCTGCGAAGCCCGTCGCGGCGATGGCCAGCGCGATGGTCGCAAAGTTGCCGGAGCGCAGGAATGCGATGACAAGGAACGCGACAAAGAAAATGATCGCGGTTCCGAAATCCTTCATGAGCGCCAGACACGCGCAGATCACGGCGGAATAGGCGATGAACAGCACGATATTGCGCTTTGCCATCAGCCGCGAGAGCGTGGACGCGCCGACATAGATAAAGCAGACCTTGACGAACTCCGACGGCTGGAACGACACGCCGCCCAGCTGGATCCAGTTGCGCGCGCCGAATTTTTCCACGCCAAAGAGCAGATTGAACGCCAGCAGGCCGATGCCTGCTACGGCGGCCAGATACCGCACGGTCTTTGCCCGCTCCAGATCGCGCAGCGACCAGCAGACGACGAGGAAGACGCACACGCCCGCGACGATAGCAAGCAGCTCCTTGATCAGACTTTCCGGCGCGGAGCTTGACACGACGGCAAGGCCCATCGTGCACAGGAAAAACGCCAGCGTCTCCGCCTCGAAGCCCGTTCTGCGGAACGCGCGCAAGGCAAGATACAGCGCCCATTCCAGTCCGATCAGTCCGCCGAAGGCGGTCAGCTCCAGCGCAGGATCGCAGCCGCCGAGGATGAGCTGAATGGCTGTCAGCAGCTGGAACAGCGTCAGGAGCAGCAGCGTCGGCACCTGATGCACGGCATGGCCGGCCCGCGTGCGGGTCCCGGCCTGAATGCGCTCCTGTTCCTTTGTCAGGGGGATGAGCGTAAAATTCACGCCGCCCATCGTAATGACGTCGCCGAAGCGCAGCGCGGACAGCGCCGTCTGCCTCCCGTTGACGAACACGCCGGATTTGGAGTGCGCGTCCGAGATCGTCCAGCTGCCGTCGTCGTAGCGCGTTAAGACTGCGTGCGTGCGCGAGACGGTTGGGTAGCCAAGCTGTACATCACAGCCTGCACCGCGGCCGATAAGGCTTTCCCAGTGCGTGACAGGGATGTGCGCGCCGTCCGGCGTAGTGAGCCATGCCCAGACCTCCGGCTCCGGCCGGAACGTCAGCAGGCTCACCGCGCAGCGGATCAGGACCCCCAGCGCAAGCACCGGGAACAGATAGCACAGCCACGGAACGGGCTCAAATTGTGAAAAAAACGTAGTCAGTGCATCCTGCATGAGAAATTCTCCATGTACGGGCGGTTACGGTGCGGCGGTTCTGTCCTGCTCCGGAAGCTCGGCGACCTCGCTGATCGGGCCGTAGGCCGTCGTGTCGGTAGTCAGGTTCTTTTTGCGAAGCTTATTGTTGACAGAGTCGGAAATGAGCAGGTAAATGATCGCAAACACCGGCACGCCCAGGATCATGCCTGCGAAGCCGAAGAGGCTGGCCGCGATGGTGATGGACGCAAGCACCCAGAAGCCCGAGATGCCGACGGTGTTGCCGAGGATCTTCGGCCCGATGACATTGCCGTCCACCTGCTGCAGGACCAGAATGAAGATGACGAAATAGAACGCCTGCAGCGGGTTCACCAGCAGAATGAGGAACGCGCACGGCACAAGACCGATGATCGGCCCGAAGAACGGGATGACGTTCGTCACGCCGATGACCGTGGCGATCAGGGCCGGATACGGCATCTTGAGGATCAGAATGCCGATATAGCAAAGAACGCCGATGATGGCCGAGTCGACGATCTTGCCGATGACGAAGCCGTTGAACACCCGGTAGATATTGCGGCCAAGATAGAACACGTGATCCGCGCCCTTCGGCGAGAGCAGCGCGACGATGATCTTCTTGCTCTGCGCCTGAAACGTCTCCTTCGACCACAGGATATAGATCGACGCGACGAAGCCGATGAGGAAGTTCATAAAGCCCTTGACAAAGGCGACTACGGAGCTTGTGAG
>OMAS01001041.1_pt1 | contig 12710 bp, 13 predicted proteins | sample 1674031 | NCBI WGS metagenome assembly OMAS01 (sample SAMEA103958138, study PRJEB25191) | human gut metagenome | biome: human-associated habitat [ENVO:00009003]; feature: intestine environment [ENVO:2100002]; material: feces | place: Germany | collected 2013/2015 | reverse complement strand
TTTTCTCCTTTAATATAATTAATCAGGCCGCCACAGTCTGCGATATGCTGGATAAATTCCGGCAGCGGTTTTGTTTTGATCGTAATATTTTTATTGAGGATTTTGATTTCACCCTTGTTGACATCAACGTCAATTTCATCGCCGGGTTCAATCTTTTCAACGTCGGCGCCTATTTCCAGCACCGGCAGGCCGATGTTAATCGCATTGCGATAGAAGATGCGGGCAAAGCTGTCTGCTACGATGCATTTGATACCCTTAACCTTTAATACTACCGGGGCATGCTCGCGGGAAGAACCGCAGCCGAAGTTTTTGCCGGCAACGATGTAATCTCCGGGCTGTACGTTGGCGGCGAAGTTAATTTCCAGGTTTTCTTTCGCATCCTCCATAGCGTGTTCTGCTAATTCTTTGAAATCGGCAATGTTCAGATATCTTGCCGGGATAATAACGTCTGTATCGATGTGGTCGCCGTAAAGCCAAACTTTGCTCATTTTACTACCTCCTCAGGGCTGGTGATATAACCGGTAATGGCACTGGCTGCAGCGGTATAGGGGCTTGCCAGATAAACTTCGCTGTCGACATGACCCATGCGGCCGCGGAAGTTACGGTTGGTGGTGGAAACAGCTCGTTCGCCTGCTGCGAGGATGCCCATGTAACCGCCAAGGCAGGGACCGCAGGTCGGAGTGGAAACGGCAGCGCCGGCATCAATAAAGGTATCAATATAACCGCGGTGCATAGCCTCCTGATAAATCTGTTGGGTTGCCGGGATGATAATCATACGCACATGGTCGCAAACCTTGTGGCCTTTGAGAATTTCGGCAGCCTGTTCAAGATCCTCCAGACGGCCGTTGGTACAGGAACCGATGACAACCTGGTCGATTTTGATTGCATGACCTTCCTTAGCAGGATGAGTGTTTTCCGGCAGATGCGGATAAGCAACAACGGGAACAAGCTCGTCGAGCTTAATATCGAGTACGCGGGCATATTCAGCATCTTCGTCCGCAGTAACTGCTTCCCATTCACGGGTTACGCCGCGTTCCTTTAAGAATTCGATGGTCTTTTCATCAACGGGGAAAATGCCGTTTTTGCCGCCGGCCTCAATAGCCATGTTGCAGATAGTCAGACGGTCGGCCATCGAAAGCTCGCTGACGCCTTCGCCGGTGAATTCCAAAGATTGGTAACGGGCGCCGTCAACGCCAATCATACCGATGATGGTCAGGATGATGTCCTTGCCTTTAACGTATTTCGGCAGTTTGCCGGTCATGTTAACCTTGATAGCCTGTGGAACCTTGAACCAGGAGGTACCGCTGGCCATAGCGCAGCCGATATCAGTCTGGCCCATACCGGTGCTCAGAGCATTGAGTGCACCGTAGGTACAAGTGTGGGAATCGGCGCCGATGATGATTTCGCCGGGAGCAACAAGGCCTTTATCCGGCAGCAGTGCATGCTCGATACCCATCTGGCCTACTTCAAAGTAGTTTTTGATTTCGTGCTTTCGGGCGAAGTCACGCATACGCTTGCACATGGTTGCGGATTTGATATCCTTGCAGGGGGAGAAATGGTCCGGAACCAGAGCAATTTTGTTTTTATCAAATACTGGTTTACCGATTTTTTCAAATTCGTTGATAGCCGGAGGACCGGTGATATCATTAGCTAATACTAAATCTACTTGAGAAACAAGCAGGTCGCCGGCACTTACGCTGTCGCGGTGAGCGTGCTTGGCTAAGATTTTTTGCGTCATTGTCATTCCCATAAGATAGTCCTTCTTTCTTTAGGGGCTGCCTATAAGGGGCCATCTGCTTCAGAAGCGCTTCTAGGAGTACTGGTATGTACGCCGTCGTCGCGCTTCTTCGCATCTGACGCTCCTCTAGACAGCCTGTAAATTTTTTAAGTTAGAAAGAGTGTACTATGAAATAAAATAGCCCCTATCTGCGCTTGCAGATAGGGGCGAAGTTTTTTCGCGGTACCACCCTAAGTTGTACTTAATTTTCCCGATTAGCGAATCGGCAGCGTAACGTGCTGGAAACGTCTGCTCCTACTTGGTTCAGAGAAGCTGCTCGCGGGTGAGCTTCTTTGCCTGCTTGCTGGCGGCTTGCACCATACGCCGTCTCTCTGGATGCTGGGGCAGGTAAATTTTCCCGTTCATTGCATTTTTGTTTTTGAAATTAAAATATACACATCGCTGTGTTCTTCACATTATCGCAACAATTTCACGGTTTGTCAAGTGTGAAAATAAAAAAATGCCTAGAAAAACATTTGATGTGCAACTGAAATGGAAAAAAGTATTGCTGAAGTGCAAAGGAGTGTAGGGGTAAAAAAATGCTTCTTTCAGAAAATTGCCTTTTGCAGAACTTTTGTCATGTAAATAAATATATATATAATTTGTGATCGTAATAACGTGGTATTATAATTAAAATTACAGTCGTTGTGGTGGTCTTTAACAGAAACACTAACAGAACTGCTAATAGATTTATTGATAAAATGCTTTGAGAGGGGAATTTATTATGAATACTTCGCTGCCCAAAAAACAGGGATTGTATGATCCTTGGTTTGAACACGATGCCTGCGGTGTTGGCGTAGTTGCCAATATTAAGGGCAAGAAGTCTAATAAAATTTTACGACAGGCTTTGGTGGTTTTGCATAACATGGATCATCGCGGCGGTCAGGGAGCAGATATGAACTCCGGTGACAGTGCCGGTGTACTGCTGCAGATTCCGCATAACTTTTTTGTCAAAGAATGCGCGAAGCAGTACTCAGCGAAAAGCCGCAGCTTTTATATAACTACTTTAAACAGCTCTTTGTGCAGGTAACAAATCAGCCGATTGATGCCATTCATGATGAGGTTTTCGCGGATACAACCAGCGGTATCGGTCCGGAACTGAATCTGATTAACCCGCAGCCGGAAAGCTGCCGCCAGATTTCTGCCGAATCTCCGGTATTAAGCAATATTGAGCTTGCTAAGCTGAAGAATATTCCTGATTTCGAGGCAGCAACAATTCCTATGCTTTACAAGGTTGCTGATGGCGGCGCCGGCTTAAAGCAGGCGTTGGATGCAATCTTTGCTGCTGCAGACAAAAACATTGCGGAAGGCAAGTGCATTTTAATCTTATCCGACCGCGGCATTACTAAAGATATGGCAGCGGTTCCGGCCTTGCTGGCAGGTGCAGGCATGCATCATCATCTGATTAAAAACGGTACACGTTTGCGCGCTTCTATTATCATAGAATCTGCTGAGCCGCGCGAGGTGCACCATATGGCGTTGCTTTTAGGCTATGGCGTCAGCGGTATTAATCCGTATCTTGCTTTTGAAAGCCTGGAGCATATGTGTGCTGACGGAATGCTGGATATCAGCTTTGAAAAGGCTGCTGAAAATTATATCAGCGCCTGCACTCACGGCATTGCTAAAATCCTGTCGAAGATGGGTATTTCTACTGTACAGTCTTATCGTGGCGCTCAGATTTTTGAAGCTATCGGTATCAGCAGTGCCGTTATTGAAGAATATTTCACCGGAACTCCGTCGCGTCTTGAAGGCATCGGCCTGGATGAGATTGCCAAAGAGGTTGCTATGCGTCATGAGCCTGCCTTTGCTGAGCAAAACATTGATCCTTTCAGCTATGAATCAGGTTCTCATTATCAATGGCGTAACGGCGGCGAGCAGCATATGCTTAATCCGGAAACGATTGTTAAGCTGCAGCAGGCCTGCAAGACCGGTGATTATAAGCTCTTTAAGGCGTTCAGCAAGCAGCTGCGCGGCAGTGCCTTTGCCAACCAGAATCTTCGCAGTATGCTGACCTTTACGCCGTAGCGTCTGCCGGTGAATATTGATGAGGTAGAATCTGTAGAAAGCATTTGTCATCGCTTTAAGACAGGTGCTATGAGCTACGGCTCTTTAAGTCAGGAAGCACATGAATGTCTGGCGATTGCCATGAACCGTATAGGCGGCAAGAGCAATACCGGCGAAGGCGGCGAGAATCCCAACCGTTTTGCACCGCTGCCTAATGGTGACAGCAAGCGCAGTGCAATTAAGCAGGTTGCCAGCGGCCGTTTTGGCGTAACCAGCAATTATCTTGTCAATGCGGACGAAATCCAGATTAAAATTGCACAGGGTGCTAAGCCGGGTGAAGGTGGACAGCTTCCGGGCGGCAAGGTTTATCCGTGGATTGCCGAATGCCGCGGTACGACGGCAGGGATTGGTTTGATTTCTCCTCCGCCTCATCATGATATCTATTTTATTGAAGATTTGGCTGAGCTGATTCACGACCTGAAGAATGCTAATCCCCGTGCCCGCATCAGCGTTAAGCTGGTAAGTGAGGTTGGTGTCGGTACAATTGCTGCCGGCGTAGTTAAGGCCTGCGCCGATGTTGTACTTATCAGCGGTACTGCCGGTGAACGCTTCTGCATCCGTAATAGCGGCGTGAACGCTGTTGTTGAGGGTGTTGGTGACCATGGCTGTGAATATATGACCGGTGGTACGGTAGTTATTTTGGGACGTACAGGACGCAATTTTGCTGCCGGCATGAGCGGTGGTACAGCCTATGTTTTGGATATGCAGGGAGATTTTGCAACCTACTGCAATAAGGAAATAGTGCTGTTGGAAAAGCTGGAGGAAATCGGCGACAGCCTGACGGTAAAGAAAATGTTGCTGCAGCATGCAGAGCATACCGGCAGTAAGCTGGCTTTAGAGATATTGGATAACTGGGATGAATATCAGGATAAATTTGTCAAGGTTATTCCTAAAGAATATAAGATTGTTACGCAGAAGCTTAATGAGTATCTGCAGCAGGGAATGAGCGCGGATGCTGCCACCCTGAAGGTATTTGAGGAGGTGAAGTCATAATGGGTAAGCCTACTGGATTTATGGATTACAAGCGTGTGTAGCTTGCTTTGCATGCCCCCGAAGAAAGAATTAAGGATTGGCAGGAGATTAAGACGAGCAGTTTGCCGCATAAGGAAGCGCTGCGCTGTCAGGCAGCGCGCTGTATGGATTGCGGTGTTCCCTTCTGCCATAGCGGTGTAATGATTAACCGCATGGTTTCAGGCTGTCCGCTGCACAATCTGATGCCGGAATTTAATGATCTTGTTTACCATGGGATGGATGATTATGCCTATGCCCGTCTGAATAAAACCAATAATTTCCCGGAATTTACATCTCATGTCTGCCCGGCTCCCTGCGAGGGTGTCTGCACAGCTGGTGCTCCTGTCTATGGGCTTTGTGGGCAGCGAAGAGCGACTGTTTGAGGAATTCAAGTTGGCGAAGGCACCTAACGGCATCATAGCGGCTGATGACAGCAGCTATGCGACCAGCGTACCCGGTGTTTTCGCAGCCGGTGACGCGCGTCGCGGACAGAGTCTGGTAGTGTGGGCTATTGCCGAAGGGCGTGGTGCCGCACATGCGGTTGATAAATTTTTGCGTAAGTAATCTATAAGATTCTCCTTTCCTTTTATAAACGTGCTTGCAGCTTTTGTGTATATAAAAAATAGCTGCAGGCACATTTTTTATTAGCTGTAGCCTTGAAATAGGTAACGGCTACAGCAATGCACCATCTGCGTCATATAAATCAGAAGTGAAATCTTCGCAAACTCAAAGCTTTTCTGCGGATTTGCTTTTTCCCACGTTGCACTTTCCCTGCAAGATAAGCTATAATATAGATAAATATACCTAGCAACAGCTAAATTTAAGATACAGGAGAAAACAAAATGTTTATTGACAGAGCGAGAATTTATGTAGAAGCAGGCGATGGCGGCGACGGCATGAGCAGCTTCCGCAGAGAAAAATTTGTAGAAAAGGGTGGCCCGAACGGCGGTAACGGCGGTCGCGGCGGTGACGTTGTCCTGATTGCGGACAAAAATCTCAATACCCTGATTGACTTCCGTTACAAGAGAAAATATGTTGCCAAGCGCGGCGGCCAGGGCGGTACCAAAAACTGTACCGGCATGCGCGCTGATACTGTTTTCGTTAAGGTTCCGATGGGTACTTTGGTACGTGATGATGCAACCGGCGCCGTTATGGCAGACCTTGTTGAGGACGGCCAGACCTATACGGCTGCTAAAGGCGGCCGCGGCGGCAAGGGCAATGCCTGCTATGTTACCAGCACCAACCGTGCACCGACCTTTGCCGAAAAGGGCGAACCCGGTGAAACCCGTTGGCTGAAGCTGGAGCTGAAGCTGCTGGCCGACGTTGGCCTTGTAGGCTATCCCAGCGTAGGCAAGTCCAGCATTATCGCACAGGTGAGCGCTGCCCGCCCCGAAATTGCTGCCTACCATTTTACAACGCTGTCCCCGGTTTTGGGCGTGGTACGTCTGGATGAGGAGCGCAGCTTTGTACTGGCGGATATCCCCGGTTTGATTGAAGGTGCGCATGAGGGTGTAGGCCTTGGTCATGACTTCCTGCGTCACGTAGAACGTACTAAGGTACTGCTGCATATTGTTGATGTGGCAGGCGTTGACGGCCGTGATCCGATTGAGGACTTTGATAAAATCAATACAGAGCTGGCAGAATACAGCGAGCGTCTGGCACGCCGCAAGCAATTGGTTGTTGCCAATAAAATGGACCTGCCGGAGGCTCAGGAAAACTTTGAGCGCTTAAAGGAATACGTTGAAGCCAAAGGCTACGAAATCTGCAAGGCTAGTGCTGCTACCGGCGAAGGTCTGCGTGAGCTGATGTTTAAGGCTTACGACCTGCTGCTGCAATATGTTCCTGAGGAGGATGAAGAAGACCTGGCACGCTTTGACGAGATTGATCCGGACAGCTATGAAATTGTTGTCGGAAATGATACCGACTGGGAGGTTCGCGGCAAGAACATTGAGCGTCTTGTTGCCATGACTAACTTTGATAATGACGAGGCACTTTACCGCTTCCAGCTGATCTGGAAACGCCTTGGCATTGACGAGGCGCTGAAGGAGAGAGGCGTACAGGAAGGTCAGAGTGTGCGTATTAGGGATATGGTTTTTGACTACAAGGATTGATCCTGCGGATAACGCACCGTCTGCGTCATGAAATTTACTTGACGTACGAGGAGTACGCCATCGTAAATTTCATTTAGCATCCGGCACATTCTCCACAGTCTCTAAAAAGCAAGTGTGCGGATAACGTGCTATCTGCGTCATGAAATTTCCTCGACGTACAAGGAGTACGCCGTCGTCCGTTTCATTTAGCATCCGACACATTCTCTGCGTCCTTGGCGAAAGAGACGTATTGCGGATAACGCAAAAAATAAAAACTAGAACTGCAGGTGAGGGGAAATGTTGAATAATGAAGCAAGCCGTGAGGCTTTAAAAAAGGCTAAGCGTATTGTTATTAAGGTTGGTACGAGTACGATTACCTATGCTAATGGCAAGCGCAATTTTAGTCAGATTGACCGTCTGGCGCGCGAAATCAGCGATTTGCAGAATCAGGGCAAGGAAATGATTCTGGTTACCAGCGGTGCCGTGGCTGTGGGCGTGGACCGTATGGGTTTGCCCGGAAAACCCAAAACTATTCCCGGCAAGCAGGCCGCTGCTGCCGTAGGTCAGGGCGTTCTGATGCACACCTACGAAAAATTCTTTGCCGATTACGGTCAGATTGTGGCGCAGGTGCTGATTACCAAAACAGAGGCCATTGACCGCCATCGTTATACAAATACGCGTAATACCTTTATGGAGCTGATGCGTCAGCGTGTTATCCCTATCGTCAACGAAAATGACGTTGTGGCGCTCGACGAGCTGAAAATCGGCGATAACGATAATATGTCTGCTCTTGTCGCAGGCATTGTGGATGCTGACCTTGTTATCATTCTTTCGGATGTGGACGGCCTGTATACCGCTAATCCGCAAACGCATCCGGACGCTGTTATTGTGCCCGAAGTTGCGGAAATTACTCCAGAGATTGAGGCAAGTGCCGGCGGTGTCGGCTCTGCCCGCGGTACAGGCGGTATGGCGACTAAAATTCAGGCTGCCAAGGCTGCGACAAGCAGCGGCATTCATCTGGTAATTGCCAGCGGTACCGAAAAGAATGCCATTACCCGTGTACTGCAGGGTGAAGAACTGGGAACCTTGTTCGTGAGCCGTGAAAACCGTCTGCAGTTCCGCAAGCGCTGGCTGGCCTTTGGTGCCAAAATCGCCGGCAGTATTGTTGTGGATGATGGCTGCGCCAAGGCTATTCGCAAGGCCGGCGGCTGCAGTATTCTGCCGGCAGGCGTGTTTGCCGTGCAGGGTGAATTTTTGCCGGGCAGTACGGTGAGCGTTATCGATAAGGATGCGCACGAGTTGGCGCGTGGTTTAGTGCATTATTCTTCTGCCGAGCTGGAGCAGATTAAGGGCTGCAATTCCGGCGAGATTGCAAATATTCTGGGACATAAAAATTTTGATGAGGTTATCCACCGCGATGACCTGGTTATTTTATAAGGCAGGGTGAAGATTATGGCAACGTATGAATTGGTGAAGGCTAAGGCGCAGGCTGCAAAGCAGGCTGCAGCAAAGCTTGCCGTTACTTCTACCGCAGTTAAGAATGCGGCACTTTTGGCGATGGCTGCTGCGCTGGAGGCACAACAGTCTGAAATTTTGGCTGCGAATGAGCGTGATATGACTGCTGCTGCAGCCAAGGGCATGAAAAGCTCAATGCTGGACCGTCTGAAGCTGACTGCCGAGCGCATCAGCGGTATGGCTGACGGCCTGCGTCAGGTAGCAGGCCTGGCTGACCCTGTGGGGAATGTTATTGACGGCAAAACTCTGCCTAACGGTCTGCATATTACCAAAATTCGCGTTCCACTGGGCGTTATCGGTATTATTTACGAGGCACGTCCCAACGTTACGGCGGATGCCGCAGGCCTGTGCCTGAAGTCCGGCAATGCTGTTATCCTTAAGGGCGGCAGTGAGGCGATGGAGTCCAATAAAACTGTTGCTGCGATTTTGGCGCAGGCTGCGGAGGGTGCAGGCATTCCTGCGGACTCTATTCAGTTTATTGATACCAGCGACAGACAGGCTGTGCAGGATTTAATCCATATGAACGGCTTGGTGGACGTGGTTATTCCTCGCGGCGGTGCCGGCCTGATTCAGGCGGTAGTGCGTAATGCCAGCGTGCCGGTTATCGAAACAGGTGCGGGCGTATGCCATACCTATGTTGACAAGGATGCCGACGTGGAGATGGCTATGAAGATTGCCTTCAATGCCAAGGTGCAGCGTCCTTCCGTATGCAATGCAATGGAAACATTGCTGGTGCATAAGGATATTGCGGATAAATTCCTGCCGATGATGCTGATGATGTATAATTCCTCCGCCGTAGAAATATGCGGTGACGAGGCTGTGCAGGAGTATAGCGGTCAGGTGCATCCGGTAACTGAAGAAGACTGGTCTACGGAATACGGCGATTTGCGTCTTTCCGTCAAGATTGTGGACAGCATTGAGGAGGCTATGGCACATATTGCCAAATACGGCACCGGTCACAGCGAATGTATTGTTACGAATAATTATCAGGCGGCACAGCTTTTCCAATATACCGTGGATGCTGCTGCTGTTTACGTCAATGCTTCTACCCGTTTTACCGACGGCAACGAATTCGGCTTCGGTGCGGAAATCGGCATCAGCACACAAAAGCTGCATGCCCGCGGACCTATGGCGCTGCCGGAGCTTACGAGTACGAAGTATCTGATTAACGGTAACGGTCAGGTGCGCAAATAAGCTCATATGTAACGGTGTTGCTGAATGGTTAGCAATGAAAAACCTCAGGGATGACAGATGTTACTTAAGGCTGACGTAATATCAGATGCTATATTTTAATAAAGCATAATACTTACTGAAACCCGCTTCAATGGCGTAAGCCGGCGAAGCGGTGTTTTGCTTTTGCAGGAAAGCTGTCTGATGCAGGTAAAATTCACATTTTTGCACCGATTTTTATTGCCTGAGGTATATGCTTTAAGTGTAAAATTTGATATAATTAATTGGATAAGATTGCTTTGTTGCTATTGCACAATTTAGAAAGCTGGAGGGAACTCTTTTGGAAGAATTGTATCGTGAAGAATCTGGAACAAGTACGCAAAGAAAAATCTTTGCAGTGATTGCCTTGCTGATGATTGCGAGCCTTTATTGGCATGAATGGACCTGGCTGCAGGAACATAGACGCTTTGATATGCTGGGCTGGGGTATGGATACAGTGCTTTTGGCTCTGTGGATTTGGCGTGTAGCCTTTGGCTATACTCTGATACTCTACAAGGATATGAAGCTTGAGGTAATCAGCCACGGCTTAGGCTTTATTAAACGCAGTTATGTTGTTGACCTGACCCGTACAGAAAGCTTTACCGATAAATATGTAAAGAGCTTTTTCCGTAAAACAGCGATTAAGCATTACATCCATCGCTATAATTCACTTGATGAAAATCCGCAGCGCTTGCTGGTATTTACCGAAGGCAAGAAAAATAAGCTGGCGGGTTTGCTGTTTAAATCCAGTGATGAGTTTGTCCGTGTACTGCGTAAGGAAATGCCGGATAAATTCATTCAGCTTTAATTGATGATTGTTTTGGTATAGGAGGCTTTGACAGATGGAAACAATAGCTAACGTAGAACCGGTGGTAGTCTGCGCCCGCGTTATGCAAATATTTTTTGGTTCTTTTATTTACATTTATCTGATTGCCAAGCTGGTTGGCCCCGATAACAAATTGGCCTGGTTCAGAAAACGTAAAAAATATACCTTCTTTAACCGCCGTGGTATTTTCGGTGAGGATATTAACTTCGGTTATCCTGTATGCTGGCAAGGCGTTCTTGTTTTCCTGGCAATTTACGGCGTAGTTTTCGGCGTCGGTTACTGGTATATTTTCGTACATGCATATTAAGCTAAAAGTTTTATAAGAGGAAGGATTTGCTTCAATGGCAGAAATTAGAGGTATTGTTGTTAAAAAGCAGGGCGAGCGCGCTGAGGTAAAGGTTGATAAAGCTGAAAGCGAACTGACAGGCCTGCCTAAATACATAGATTGCTGGAACCCGGTAGGTGCTAAGGCCGGCGATGTAGTAGGTGCGGAATACCGCGATTTTGACCAACGCAAGGCTAAGCTGGTTATTTACGGTCTGCCGGTAGCAGGCATTCTTGCAGGTGTTGCCTGCGGACACAGTATGGCTACGTTCTTTCATATGGATGAATTGCCGTTTATTGCCGTCTGTATTGTTTTGTGGCTTTTGGTAACCGTAAACTATGCACGTATTTTTAAACGTGATGCGGTACGCGAAGGCAAGCAGGCTGTTATTTTTGAAATCCAGCAGCCGAAGATTGTTATTGATATGGGTCAAAAGGAATAGGCTGAAGCATGAAGGTTATTTTGGCATCAGCCTCTCCGCGCAGACAGGCGCTGCTGCAACAAATAGGTATTACTCCGTTGGTTTGTCCGGCGGATTTTGCCGAAGGCAGCGGAACTGCCAGCCAGGCGCAGGAGGTTGCTTTGTATAATGCAGCCGGCAAATGCGCCGCTGTAGCAGCAAAGATGGGAGATGAGCTTCCTATAATTGCTGCAGATACAATCGTAGTAATTGATAATGTTATTTTGGGCAAACCGCAGGATGCAGCAGCTGCCAAGGCTATGCTGCAGTGCTTGTCCGGACGTACACATCAGGTGATAACAGGCGTTGCTGTGCGCTATAAGGGACAGCAGCTGTCCAAGGTGTGCGTTACTGACGTAAGCTTTCGTCAGCTGACTGCTGAAGAAATAGATGCTTATATTGCTACAGGCGAGCCTATGGATAAGGCAGGAGCCTATGGCATTCAGGGCAGAGGTGCTGTCCTGGTGGAAAAAATCAATGGCTGCTATAACAATGTTGTAGGTCTGCCGTTGTCATTGTTGTACTTAATGATGCAAAGATTGGGAGTATGAGGAGCTATGAAGAGTGACTAATCCTGCAGTAAGCAGGACCTGCGATTTTTGCAGTGATTTTAGTAGTATCGACAAAACAACAAACAAAGAGAGTATTAAAAATCTTCCCTTAGAGGACAGACCACGGGAAAAGCTTTTTCTGCGTGGGGTGGAAGCGCTGACGGATGCGGAGCTGCTGGCAATATTGCTGCGCACAGGCACTGCTCGAAAATCAGCGTTGGAGATTGCTAAGGAGCTCACGGCTGACGGAGGTCTGTACAGGCGTCTGGCGGGAGTGAGGGACTTAAATGAGCTTATGCAAATCAAGGGTATGGGGCAGGCCAAGGCAGCAACAGTTTTGGCAGCTCTGGAAATAGGCAGACGTATTGCGTCGGCCCGCCCTTTGGATAAAATTCGTTTTGGCTGTCCGCAGGATGGTGCGGCATTTTTGATGCCACGCCTGCGTTATGCCACAAAGGAACAATTTTTGGTAATTTTGTTAAACAGTAAGAATAAAGTAATAGGCACAGAGCTGGTATCAGAGGGTTCGCTGACCAACTCGGTGGTGCATCCGCGTGAGGTATTTCTGCCGGCGATTCTGCAGCATGCAGCCTCTATCTGCGTGGCACATAATCATACTTCTGGTGATCCACAGCCAAGCATTGAGGACAGGCAGCTGACAGCTGTTTTGCTGGCGGCAGGACAAACGTTGGGGATTCCTCTTCTGGACCATCTGATTATCGGGGACGGTGCTTATTACAGCTTTCAGGAAGATGGAGCATTAGAAGTTTAGGAGGATAGTCGGAAATGAAGTTTACTTTCCCTAATATCAGTATTTTTAACAATATGTCGGATGACATGGGTATAGATCTGGGCACTGCAAATACGCTGGTGCATTGCAAG
>OMAS01001028.1_pt1 | contig 12849 bp, 14 predicted proteins | sample 1674031 | NCBI WGS metagenome assembly OMAS01 (sample SAMEA103958138, study PRJEB25191) | human gut metagenome | biome: human-associated habitat [ENVO:00009003]; feature: intestine environment [ENVO:2100002]; material: feces | place: Germany | collected 2013/2015 | reverse complement strand
CAGAAAGGAGATGAACTTCCATGAGAAACAAATTCCACAACTTTATTGAAAACTTACTTAGCTTTTATGCAAACTTTTTCACACACAGATTTTACCCTATGTAATATGCAGTTGTCCCACAAACAGATCTTGCAGAACATTATGGTAATAGCCATAGGAAAACGAAAGGAGATAGACTTCCATGAAAAATAAACTTCACAACTTTATTGAAAATATACTTAGCTTTTATGCAACTTTCTTCACAAGAGGATTTTATCGTTTTTAAATATCATTCAATACTTTCCTCGATTCGCCCATCCGTCAAATCATAACTCATATCAAGAAAATCTAATATCTTTGCCTCTTGGACTGTCCCATCCAGAAGAATTATTTTTACTTTTCTGCTTATGTGCAAAATACTACATACAAAATCCAAATAATCTTTAGGAGTTATTCCTGCTTTTATAAATTCTTTGTGAACCGATTCTCTCCATTCGCTCGCTCCTTCACCTGAAAACGTGCTCCATACGCTTCGAACGACTGTAAGCACCTTAACTGCCCAATCAACATACTCTTTCCTATTCACATAATATATATGGGCATCATCAATCCCATCCTAGTTAGTAATTAGAATAGTATATACATTAGCGTCTTTTTCTGTTCATGTTTTTGGGGTATTACCAAATGGAAATAATTTAGTCAAAAAGATTGTGGTTAGATATTTGGTATCAAAAAACGTGATACAAAACAGGTGTTTAAAGCGATTGCACATCAACAAGGTGTTTCCGCATCAGAAGTAAAAGAACGTATTCAATCAACCATCTGCATTTACCACAAGCACGACTGCCGCAGAACGATTGCGGCGATTTCCGACGCACTGCCGGATATGGACGCAGCTATGCGTCCGCTGGCAGAGCAGACGATCCATAAACTGCAAAACATAACCGACGCAGCATTTGAGGAAGCGCAGTTCACCATGACGCTTTCAGACGCAGAGTAAAAGATGACGCGGGCGCGGCAGCCGATGATGACTGCTGCGCCCCGCGTTTTTTGTGCTAAGCTGTTTCCAATCGTAGGGATTGTTAAAAGTCAAGCCGCATCTTAGATAAGTTTGCCCAAACACCAATGATGTCAGAAGATGTAAAATAATAAAAATCAGAAGTTTCAGATTGTAGGTATCCCTTTTTTGTTGCAATACCAATGTAAACAAGTTCGTAATTCGTCCCATCTGAAAGATCAAACACGAATTTTATTGTACTACCGTCGTTAGTAGAATCTGAATTTGCATCTTTCACAGGCAGCTCAGAAAAAAACGTATATAGGTAGTCAATATCCGCTTCTTCTGTTAGCGTTTTTTCCTTGGTGTCTGCCTCTGAGTTAGAATAGTACGTTTCAATTTTCACAACATCCGATGCAGAAAAAGGAAAAACAATATATTCTTTCTTTCCACAACCAGAAATTCCAAATATAATTGCCATTGCGAGAAAAAATGTAAAGACTTTCTTCATACTTAACTTCCTTTTTTAATTTAATACAAACTGTGTACTTGAACCGACTAAACCACCGTCTAATGTGACGTGACTGTAACCAGACCATCCGTAATGGACAATTAGTTTAGTAACAAGCCCGCTTGTTGATGTTCCATAAGCGGTAACTGCATGAAATACTTTTCCACGACTTTGAACTTGCCCAGGAGAATCAGGAAAATATCCGAATACAATTACTGGACGGTTTCGACCAACTTCTGCAAAAATATCGAAATTTGTTACATAGTATGTTGAAGTTGCCGCAACTCCATACTCATTGCAATAGTCGATTAAGACATCTCGAATAGTTAATCCCCAAGAGGAATTCGATTTTCCATAAGAGAGTAACTTGTCTTGCAAAGTGTTTCCAGTAGTTTTTAGATTACCATTAGAATCAAGGAATGAACTGTTAATGACATTTCCCTTAACTTTATGCCAGTAATTCAAAATCAAACACGCTGCTGTATATCCACAGGTGTTATTCTCGTTTGCAGGATAAATTGCATTTTTGATATATTTGTAGTTTGGAATATACTTATTTGTTGCACGTGCTGAAAAATGAGATTGCAGTCTATTAACACTTGCCCTCGAATTTAGATTCGTTTGCATAAGGGCTAATACTTCTGTATCTTTCTGTGTACGAGAATTTTGTAATGCCGTATCAAATGCAGATTGTAAAGAACGGCATTCAGCAAAAGACATATCGTATTCGTTATGAATTACTGTGTGAACAAATTTATCACCCGACAGTTGATAATAGTTAAGGGGTCCAAAGTAGTATAAGTTTTCTGAAAGTCCCAAATATGGAGAAGGCGAATCTAATGCTTCTTCCAAATACTTGCCCGATTGTGGGTCGAAAATCATATATCCTGTATCACCCACTTCGACAAGTTCAAAATGATTATCACTTAGATCCGACAGAATCTTTGTTGTCAGAGTAACATTTTGACCTGTTTCTGCAGCAATCTTAGCGTTATGAATGATTTGATGCTGATTCGCACTGACCAACCAATTATCTGCATTAGTCTCAGTTTCCATAGCAAAAGCGGTGGCACTTGTCGAAAGCAATAATAAAGAAGCAAGCAAAACACTTAATATCTTTTTCATTATAAATCTCCTTTCACTTAATTATCTGAAAACATCCTGCTTTGTCTTTCCTAAATATGCGCATAGCAATATTTCATGTATAAACTATGCGCCTATCCTGCTGATTTTAAGTCGCAGCCTCCATAGTGGGCAGGAGAAATAAGCAGCCCCGCGCATAATCCTATGCAGAGTAGTAACCTGTGTCATCGCTTATTTCACCTCCTGTCGTGTCCTTTTACTCATATAACGGTCAAGATCAAAAAAAGGGACAAACTTTTTTGAAATTATTTTTGATTCATACCTTGTTAATGGGTTGCCACTTTCCTGCGCAACATTCTTGTGGTATAATTTGAAACAAGCAGACGCTGTAACGAATACCCATAATGTGCAAGAATAAATTTACTTGCTCACTTAGAATGGATGGCTGCAGGGCTATCCATGAGGAAACTTATATGATGATACTCCTATTTAGTGTTTTGAATGATGAACAACGTGCGCTGGTAGAGCGGATATTCCATGAGCATCATATCCACTTCCAGCGCATTTCGTTTAATATTGTGAAGTCAGAGGAAGCCGCAGAGGATGTCGTGTCCACTGCATTTATAAAAATCATGGACAACATCGAAAAAATTTCTGATTTACCCTGTCCCCAAATGACCGCTTTCTGCGTTACCATAGTGAAAAACGCTTCTATTGATGTGCTGCGTCATTCCCAGCAGAGCGTTCACCTTGACCGCTGGGACTGCGTTTCGGATGAAAACTCCGATGACCTCGCAGACGAGTGTATTCACAATGCCGATGTGCGTAAGCTGACCGAGTTGATAGACCGGCTCGACCCCGATAATCGGCGCTTTGTCTATCTTCGGTACGCCGAGGAAATGGGATACAAAGAGATCGGAGAGCTACTGAACATTTCAGAGGATGCCGCTAAAAAACGCGGACAGCGGCTCGTCAAGAAGCTCAGAAAACTGTATGAGGGAGGGTAAAACTATGGATATGAGTTGGCAGGCTTTGCTTCAAGAAGCGGCGGCGACCAGCTTTGAAAAGACCGCAGACACCCTCGCGGCTGCTGAGAATGACAACTGCGCTTGTATTGATTTGCACCAACAACAGATCCATGAGTTGAGCAAGAAAATCTTGTTGCTGCCCCATCAGGGGCGCGTCCTGCTGTTGAGCAGATATTGTTTCCGCTTATCCCCGGAGGAGACAGAAATGTTTTTCCATCTGGAAAATGCCAAGGGGCGCTTTCACTTCTACAAAGAACTGCTATCTTCAAGTATGGGCGTTGAGGCAGGCTATATGATTTCCGATGATACTTTCGTGAAAGCCTGTCATATTGCCTTAAAGGGCTATTTGCACAACGAACTTGAAGCAGATGCGGATGATGAGGCGGCAGGAAACAACCGGACACATATTGCGTTCAGAAAGGTTTGGAAAACCGTTGCGGTTGCGGCCATCACTTTGACCTTGCTATTCTCGACCTGCATGGTGGCAAATGCCCAATTCCGGGAAAGAGTCATTTCGTGGGTAATCGAAACCTTTGAAAAATACAGCATTTTTGAATTGCACGGTGACGAGCTGGACGAGCCGCAGGACTTGACCGAGTATCAGGCTGGCTATCTCCCGGACGGAGCAATTCTGCAAGATACGACTAAGCAGCCGAATACGGAACCGGGGATTGTTCTCTATGAATATGCCATCAACGAAGCCGAGAGCTTTGAAATTATGATTACCCAGTCAGACAATCGGGTTTATTTCGATACCGAAAATACAAAGATAGAGCCGTTTGATAAAGGCGGGGTGACGGGCTACTTCTTCCAGAAAGATGGTATGAGCTATATCTGCTTTGAGCGGGACGGCTGCTTCTTCTCGGTTTACGGCTCTATTGATACGGACGAGTTGGTAAAGATCGCCGCAAGCATTACGAAAAAATAATTCAAAAAATATTGTCCCCTTTTTCCTCCTTGTGCGTTATATGGGTGATGCAACCCATGATAATGAGCAAGGAGGATTTCGTTTAATCGAGATTATAGCTCCTAAATACAGCGGAACGAAAAGGGTGTGACGATTGCATGAAGTATTTTTGGATAGATGTAAAAAAGTTATATCGAAGTAGGCTTGTCCTGCTGGCCTTGATAATATTGCTTGTCATTGCGGTGATAGACCCCATTACTATGCAATCACATTTTGCATATCAGAGTAACCCGTTCATGTGGTGGCTGTTTATGAATAGGACTACTGGCAGCACAATTTTTAACACGCTCTACTGGCTTTTCCCTGTCTTGCTAACAGGGCTGGTGTTTTTTGATGAAAGTAAAACCGCCATTTATGGAATTATCATCACAAAGAAAAAGCGTTGTGTATATCTCTGCTCCAAAGCTCTATCCGTGTTTTTTGTTTCTTTCGTTAGTACGCTATTCCTATTTCTGTTCAATCTTTTTTTGGTGTATGTGACTTGCCCATCGAGTATGGAGTTAAGCGAAACTATGATCCCGCACACGGGAACATTTTCGGCATTACTTTTTCAAAAAAGCCCGCTTTATGAGGCAGTTACTTATGTTATTCTTCATGCGTTTTCATTATCCCTGCTAACTGTTTTATATCTCGCCATTCAAATGATTGTAAAGGCTAAAAATAAATACATGGCGTTTATTTTGCCGCCGATAATTATGTATGTGCTTGATTACTTAACACAGACAGCGGCTCAAACATATAGCGTCACAATGGCACTACAACCGATGGTAGCACGAGCAACATCATTTGTAATTACCATAGAGGATATTGCAATTATTTTCGGTGCGCTACTCGCTATTGATATTGTTTGCCTTTTCATTGGGAACAGAAGGAACAGGGATGTTATATGATTTTATTCCGAAAAAGAACGATTCGGCTTGTACCATTTTATTTGTTGTATATGGCCGCAGTGTTAGCCGCTTCTTCGCTTTATGGACTGTATGCGGCAGAAAGCGAAGAAATAGTCGCTCAGGTATTCGGTGACAGAGTATATTGCTATCTGCTCGTCCCTCCGTTTATCTGGACAATATCAACGATTGACGGGAGCACAAAGAAGCCTTCTTTTATCCGCATGAAAAGCAGAAATCAATATCTCCTGTTTCTGCTTCTTCAACAATATCTGTTCGCAATTATATATCTAACTACATGGTTTTCCATGATCTATCTTTTAGCAATTTGGCATGGTGAAACATACTCATTTGTGGATATGTTTTCCTCATACATACGGTATCTACTCAGTTTTTTTCTATTAGCAAACATTTCAGAAATGCTAAAGCGAACGAAAAATAAGATGCTATCGACAATGCCCTTTATATCTGCCTATTTGCTTTTACTCATAGACGAACAGGTAATTCAGTCGGTTACGAACCGAAACGGGATAACAATACGACTGATTTTCTCATGGACTTTCCAACCTCTTGGACTTGTGCTACTGCCGATCTTCCTTGCAATAACGACTTTATTACTTTTGCGACTAAACCGTACATACGATATTTTTTGAAGGAGCTGTGAGGTGAAAAATGGAGATTATTCTAAAAGCGGTATCTAAGAAAATAGGCTATACACAGGTTTTAGATAATATCAACTGCCTGTTTTTAGGTGGAAAAATATATGGGATCGTTGGATACAACGGCAGTGGAAAAACTATGTTGCTCCGCACGATTGCTGGGTTAGTTATCCCTACAAGTGGAACGATTGATTTTAACGGAAAGCGATTGCATCGGGACATATCCATTCCACCCTCACTCGGCCTTATTATTGAAAAGCCGGAATTTCTCAGCTATATGACGGGCCTTGAAAATCTGAAGCAACTTGCGGCAATCAATAAGAAAGTCTCCGAGAATACGATCAAAGAGTATATGCGGCTTTTTGAGCTTGACCCGGAGTCAAAACAAACTATGCGCCGGTATTCTCTCGGCATGAAGCAGAAAATTGGGATTATTCAAGCACTCATGGAAAACCCGGATATTCTCATTTTAGACGAGCCGTTTAATGCGTTGGACGAAAAATCCGTCCTGCTTCTTCGGAAATTGCTGTGTCAGCGCCGCGACGAAGGAAAGCTGATAGTTGTGACTTCCCATCACAAAGATGACATCGAGGCAATTTGTGATGAAGTGATTGTTATGCAGGACGGAACACTAAAAGTTTAATATTGATGGGACATTGGCGTAGAAGTGATACAGGCAATCATTAAGCGCAGCTTTGATGTGGACGATCTGATTTTGAATTTTGCAGGAATTGTTGGGTATTTCCTTGCAGCAGCAATTAAGGCCAATGATAAAACATAAAAAGGAGAATAAAGATTTATGTACATCATTACTTATGAGTGTATGCGTTACACAATGAAACCGAATGTCATTTTTTTGATTATATGCGCAATGTTCTTTATAACCGGTTGCACCAACAATCATCTTAACAATGCAATGATAAATAGTAATGCCGTACAGGTAGGTGATAGTTGGTCACCGTTAGATTCAATTGAACGTGCTGGCGTTATACATTGTGAAGCTGGGGAAGATAATTACTCCTTTGAAGTTCATGCCTATGACGGCAGTTTTCTTGTAAAGCAGCAGGATGGCAAAATGCAGTATGTTTCCGATTTAGTCATAGAGGGGGCTGGCGATGCCCATTGGGAAAACGTTTCGTCAAATGGTGAAATTTTGCCGTGGGATGGAGAAAAGACATTTATAGGCGTTTTGATCAAGCAGGATGACCAATATGTTGGGTATGCTGCTATAATGATAGAAAGGCCGGAAAACAATTGGAGATATAATGCAACAATAATTAACTGCAAAGAGATTGCACCAGAAGAACGTTCCAATTCCGAAATTATGTCAGAAGATCTTTATAAAATGATTGATTCTGCTGTCGAAAGTGCCAAATAATATTTTGTATATTCTGATTCACTACCTTTGCACAAGCAGAAGCCAATAAAACATATACCAGCTTTTCAGCCTATCAAGAAAGTGGGGACGACGGTGATTATTGGCAGGGTGTCGCTGCGTTTTATGCGTTCCAAGAAGCATATGGCCTTTTGACGGAGGATACAAACAAATCCACAAATCGTATTTTCTGTAATGAGGTCTATGGCAGTTTAGTCCTGTCCCCGGAACTATCGCAAGCTCACATTTCAGATATTGTCTATGTTATGAAAATACTCTCTGAGAATGTCATGGACGAAAACGGCTATGTGCGAATGTTAGAGCTTCGTAATACGCTGCAATCCTAAACCGGACTTTTGGCAGCAGTAAAACGATAAATATGGAGGTGTTAATATGAGCCATACAATCAAGCGAGCTATCATAGCCGTTGTAATAGCGGCTGCTGTCTACTTTCTCTCCGGGCCTATCATCGGGTACACAAACTATGATATGTACCTTAGAGCAATAGAATTTTTGGCTGCTATTATCGCTGGCGGATGCTATTGGATTGGGAGCAACGAGCAAAAGTAATGCTATCTTCGTTAGATGATGAAAAATATTAGAATTAGGCAAAGGGGTGTAATTGTGTGAAAAAAAGTATCATTCTGAAAGTTATTAGTATCGTTTTTGCTCTCATAACCATTTTAGCAATCGCCTGTGCTATTACAGGTACAGGAAGTGGCTTCTTGGATTTGAGCAATATTGCGAGAGCCGTTTGCGTCGGAGTTGCTGTAATCTGCGGTATTCTTGCATTTATATCTTGGAAATATTCTGCTTAATATGATTGGGGCCTGTGCTGGCTTTGCATTTGCCAAAAACGATTAGCCAAGCAGGAGTGATCCATAAATCCGAACACATGAAACCGCCATTCAATGACGATTTTGCGTGCTAAAATCAATCGGCGGTTTTGAAATATCATATTTCAAGCCGCCGTTTTCCTTTTGAAAAAATGGATCAACGGAGGGTGTGGTAAAGTCGCCCTTTTTTAAGGATACGGCGGTATCCAAGGAGGTATCGCCGTGTCCTTTTTCTTTATTGATAGTGCATTTGATCTATACTGGCTAAAAAAAGCGCACTTCCACCGTCGGGACTATACGGCTATGGATGCGAAATCTGTCAGTATGTAAGTGAAAATGTTGTTTTGTGCGTCCGCATAGCGTCATGCTGTGCGGGCGTTTTTATATGCCTGCACCTTGGGACAATTTGTCCCAAAGCAGCCAGCCCCGGCTGCCGATCCCCGCCGTTCCTCCGTTCTGTTCACCCACCCACACATGAACCGAATGGAGGAAATACAAATGACGACCATCAATCTGAAGGACTTTTACGCTTGGTACACCCATGATGAATACATCGAAGTTTCCGACGAAGTGGCCGCCGAGCTGAAGGCGGACAAGCTGTATGAGGCAGCCCATCAGCGGCGCACGACCCGCAACAAGGCGCAGTATTCCCTCGACTGTGACGATGGGATCGAATACTCGGCTTGCCTGCATGAGCCGACGCCGCAGGAGCTTCTGGATCGTATGGAACTGTTCGTCCACCTGTGGAACGCCCTCAACTCTCTGCCAGAGGTGCAGGGCGTCCGGGTAGAGGCGCATCTGATCCTCGGCAAGAGCTACCGCCAGATCGCCAGGGAGCAGGGCGTGGACAAGAGCGCCGTTCGCCATTCCGTCAAAAGCGGCAAGGCGGCCATGAGAAAATATTTGAAAAAATTTCTCTAAGGGTATCTCCATTTGCACGATTTTTGTCCTTGGTATATGAGAGGTAGTTTTCACTTCTCCGCAGCAAGGTAGTTGATGCTCCGTCACGGATCGTCGCTGTCCGCTGTGAGGGAGCGCCGCATTGAATATGAGCTGTCTTATGACAGGCCAACAGGAGCGGGTGCGGCGCTCCCGCCTTTCAAAAACACCTTGGGACATTTCGTCCCAAGGTCATAAGCCGCAGGCCAGCGCTTTTATGAGGCGCTGGCCTTTCCCTGTTGCCGAGAATTGAAAAGGAGGTCTTTATGCAGCAGAGAAAACAACATACCGCATTTGCTGTGGATGGCTACGCCATCACCGCCAGCTTTGCAGACTGCAAAAATGCGGCAGCGCTCCATCATGTAAAGCAGATTTTACTATCTTCCTTTGCCAACAATACGGCAAAAAATAGCTCCGGCGACATCCTTGCAATCCCTCCCGAACAGAGGGATAATAATAGTGGGGGTAGTCCCTATGTACCTTGAAAACTTCATATTCCCCGCGTATTGATTGCGTTTTTTCATTGACCCATCGACAAATGAAAGGACGGATCAATATGATGGAAACCAGACTGATGACAGGTAATCGGGTTGATTGCCTATACCGCGTGTCCACCGACAAGCAGGTGGACTACAACGACAAAAGCCAAGCCGACATTCCCATGCAGCGCAGAGAGTGCCATCGCTTCTGTGAAAAAATGGGCTGGACGATTGTTCACGAGGAGCAGGAGGACGGCGTGTCCGGGCATAAGGTTAGAGCCGAAAACCGGGACAAGCTGCAAATCATCAAGGAGCGCGCCAAGCAGGGGAAATTCGATATTCTGCTCGTGTTCATGTTTGACCGCATCGGGCGTATCGCTGACGAAACGCCTTTTGTGGTGGAATGGTTTGTTAAGAACGGCATCCGGGTCTGGAGTACGCAGGAGGGTGAGCAGCGTTTTGATAATCACACGGACAAACTCACCAACTACATCCGCTTCTGGCAGGCTGACGGCGAAAGCGAAAAGACTTCAATTCGCACAAAAACCGCTCTCGGCCAGCTCGTCGAGGACGGCGGTTTCAAGGGCGGTCTTGCTCCTTATGGGTATGACCTTGTAAAGAGCGGGCGCTTCAATAAACGCAAGCACGAAGTTTTTGAGCTGGCTGTCAACGAGGTCGAGGCCGCTGTGGTACGGATCATCTTTGACAAATATGTGCATGAGGGTTTCGGCGCTCAACGGATCGCCACCTACTTAAATAATCTTGGCTATCGGGCGAGAACGGGTAAAATGTGGCATCACGCCAGCGTCCGGGGTATCATTTGCAATCTGACATATACCGGGGTGCTTCGCAGCGGCGAAAGCCGCTCCCAAACGCTGCCCCATTTGCAGATCATAGCGCCGGAGCTGTTTGAGGCCGCACAGCACATTCGTACCTCCCGCGCCAACTCCGCCGAACAGGAACGGCGTGTACCGCTGAATACCCGTGGCCAGTCCTTGCTGGCCGGGAATGTCTTTTGCGGGCATTGTGGCTCCCGGCTGGCGCTCACCACCAACGGCAAGGCTTATCCATGCAAGGAAGATGCTCACCGCATTGTAAAGCGTGTACGGTATATCTGCTACGGCAAAACACGCAAGCAAACCGAATGTGACGGGCAAACGGGCTACACGGCACATATACTTGACGGCATCATTGATAAGGTGGTGCGGCAGATCTTTGAACGGATGAAAGCGATCCCCAAAAGTGAAATCGTCAATATCCGTTATCGTGAAAAGATGGAAGAACGGAAGGCACTTCTCAAAAGTGCAAAATCAGACTACGCCAAGGCCGCCGCCGAGCTTGATACGCTCCGGGCAGAGGTTATTAAATCCCTCCGGGGCGAAAGTGCTTTTTCGCAGGACTTGCTTGGTTCTTTGATTTCTGACTGTGAGACAAAATGTCTCGAAGTTCAGCACACTATGGAGGCGGCGCAGGCGGCCTACGACGAGGGACAGGCCATGCTGGACGCCTTAAACGCTCAGTATGACGATATTATTTCATGGGCGGATATGTACGACAGTGCCAGCATGGAGTCAAAGAAAATGATCGTGAGCTGCCTGATCCGGCGTGTGGAGGTGTATCGGGACTATCGGCTGCATATCGACTTCAACATTGACTTTGAGCAGTTCAGCGCTGGACTGGACATTTCGGCAATCGCCGCATAAAAAAAGCCCGCTTCAAAAGGGAAGCGGACATAAAACAAAAAACTTGCTTTTTTCAAAGCAAGCATTTATTAAGAATACTCAGCGCACCCGATTGGTGGAGATAAGCGGGATCGAACCGCTGACCTCTTGACTGCCAGTCAAGCGCTCTCCCAGCTGAGCTATACCCCCATGTAAGGGGTGCGCTGAGTAATTTCTTATTCAATTAGTGCGGGGGTTGTTTACCGCTTCAACCGGGCTCCCAGCTGAGCTATACCCCCATCGGCGGAATTATTCTATCAGATCTTTTCGGAAATTGCAAGTCTTTTTTTCGGATTTTTGAAAAAATCTGCGTGGGCGGGCGGAGGCTATGTATGGTCGGCGTTTTCGAGCAGCTGGAGGACGCGGGCCTCGGCGGAAAACAGGGTGTAGAGATCAGCTTCTGTGTTCTCGGAGCAGACGAGCAGGTGCGCTGTTTCGGACGCGGCGGCGTCCGCCGCAGAGACGGGGGAGGACGGCGCGTGGAAGACGCAGTAGCTGTCTGGAGCCTCTGCCTCGGCGGGCAGGAGCGCGAGAAGCGTTTTCTGGCAGGTGAGGGCGCAGAGCGCGTCGTTTGCGCGCGTGAGCGCGTCGGAGAGATCCTCATCGTCTTCTCCTGCTGTGATGCCAATGGAGTGGCCTGCGGCGAGCAGCTCAAAGACCAGCGACGGGTCGGCGAGAATTTCTGCCTCCGTCAGGAAGAACGTTCCGTGCAGCTTGTAGGTTTCCAGCGCAGCCATACTGGCGCGCATGGTCTCGCTGCCGGTGAAGGCGAGGTAGACGGTTGCCGGCTTTTTTTCCGCGGCGGACGGCTCCTGCGTGCCCTGCGAGCCGCTGTTGGGGCGGTCGGTGGGCCTTTCCGGGGACTGCGAGCCGCTCTGGTTCTGCCGGACGCGGTAGGCGATCAGATTTTCGGCCTTTTCTACAAACAGCGAATCGTCATAGACCTCGCTGCCGTCGGTGAAGCGCAGGATCTGATAGCCGCCTGCGGATTCGAGCATTGTGGTCTTGAGGCCGAAATGCGAGGCGCAGAACGTGAGCGGCAGATAGAGAATGCCGCCGCGGTACAGCACGTTCGCAGTCGAGACGCTGCCGCTTTCGTCGCTGACGGTCCCGGCAGCCAGATCGAAGATCATCTGCCGGGTGCGGCTGAGCAGAACATAGGTCTGCTTGGCCTGATTGTACGACGGCGTAACGCCGCACGGCTGGCTGTCGAAGACCTGATAGGGCACGTAGAGCGTGCCGCCGGAATAGGTCGGGAAGACGCTCAGCGTCAGGGGAATGGTGTCGTTGACGGCGACGAAGAACAGCTCGCCGTCGGCCAGCGCAGGCGCGCACAGGCACACGGTCAGCACAAGACACAACAGAAAACAGATCCATCTGCGCAGCTT
>OMAS01001015.1_pt1 | contig 12958 bp, 10 predicted proteins | sample 1674031 | NCBI WGS metagenome assembly OMAS01 (sample SAMEA103958138, study PRJEB25191) | human gut metagenome | biome: human-associated habitat [ENVO:00009003]; feature: intestine environment [ENVO:2100002]; material: feces | place: Germany | collected 2013/2015 | reverse complement strand
AGCGCTTCGGTGTGAAGCACAAGGAAAAGCTCAAGGAGAACTTCATCGGGGTGGACATGCTCACCCTTTCGGCTACCCCCATCCCCCGCACGCTGAACATGGCCATGAGCGGCATCCGGGACCTTTCCACCATCGAGCAGCCGCCCATTGAGCGCCAGCCCGTGGAGACCTTTGTGCTGGAGTACAACGACGTGATCCTGGCCGAGGCCATGAAAAAGGAGCTGGCCCGCGGCGGGCAGGTGTATTACCTGCACAACCGGGTGGACAACATCGAGGCCTGTGCCGCCCATGTGAGCCAGATGGTGCCCGGTGCCCGGGTGGGCATTGCCCACGGCAAGATGACGGAGGAGGAGCTGAACCCAGTGTGGCAGCACCTGCTCAACGGCGAGATCGACATTCTGGTGTGCACTACCCTGATCGAGACCGGCATCGACGTGCGCAACTGCAATACCCTCATCATCGAGGACGCCGACCGCATGGGTCTGGCACAGCTGTACCAGATCCGGGGTCGGGTGGGCCGCTCCGGCCGCAAGGCCTACGCCTACTTCACCTTCCGGCGGGACAAGACCCTGACGGACATTGCCCAGAAGCGGCTGTCCGCCATCCGGGAGTACGTGGAGTTCGGCAGCGGCTTCCGCATTGCAATGCGTGACCTTGAACTGCGAGGTGCGGGCAATATTATGGGCGCACAGCAGCACGGGCATATGGAATCGGTCGGTTACGATATGTACCTCAAGCTTCTTGATGAGGCAGTAAGCGAGGAAAAGGGCGAGCAGAATGTCACAAAAGACCTCGACTGTCTTATTGATATTTCGGTTGACGCTCATATTCCCGAAAGCTATGTTGAAAGTCTTACACTTCGTCTTGATGTTTACCGCAGAATTGCCGATATCCGCAGTAATGAGGACGCAGACGATGTTATTGACGAGCTGCAGGACAGATTCGGCAAGATTCCGAACTCGGTTCTCGGACTTATCGACATTGCCCTTGTGCGTAACAAGGCTTACTCAATGGGTATTTACGAAATCAGACAGAACGGCACAACACTCATGCTCTTTGTAAACGAACTCAAATCCCCTCAGGTTGCCGACTTGCTCATTGCTTTGGGCGGAAAGGCAAAGCTTGTTGCCGGAGCAAAACCGTGCGTTGCGGTTGAGTGCAAAAACAGCTCCGCTCCGCTTGAAATCCTCACCAAAATTTTCGGTGTGCAGTAATTTAACGGTATGAAACCGTAATTTGTTAAGAAAAAATCCCCTGAAAGTATAAAAATGCTGTTTTTCGGTGGAAATTCTCAACAAAATTTTATAAAAATGTAGACAATGACGATTTTTTTGTGTATAATCGTAAGGTACATTATCCTGTGAAAGTGTGTTTGCAGGACACTTTGCATTTAATTTTTCAGAAGGACGGTAAAAAACTATGAAGCCTAATATCAAGGTTGGTTCATTTTTACTTGCAATTGTTATGATGTTCTCAGTTTTTGCAATTGCAGGTTGTACACCCACAACTCTTAACAAAGAATGGTCGTATAAGACAAGCGACAACGAGCTTGCCATCGGCGTTTATATCTACTCACTCAATGCAGCTTACAGTCAGGCTGAGTCATATGCTAAAAAGCTTGACGATTATGATTCGACATCTGACAAGTGGCTTGATGAAAAAATCAAGGACGATGACGGCAACGAGCAGGTTGCAAGAGAGTGGATTAAAGATCAGGCTAAGAAAATGTGCCTCAGCTACCTCGTAGTTGACGAACAGCTTAAAAAGGAAAATGTAAACATCGGTCAGGCAACTCTTGACTCCGCAACAAGTCAGGCTGAATCATACTGGAATGTCGGTCCGTATGCGTCACAGGGTTATGTAATGCCGATGAAGAAGCAGTATGAAAAGTACGGTGTTTCACTCGACAGCTTTGCATACTGCACAACTATCTACAACACAAAGTATGAGGCTCTCTTCAAAGCAGTTTACGGCAAGGGCGGTTCAAAGGAAGTTTCCGACACCGACCTTACAAAGTATTTCAAGGAAAACTATACGGACTACTCATATCTTCCCGTGAACCTTTATACATCAACAAAAGATGAGGCAGGTTCATCAAAGAATGTTGCAATGAGCGACAAGGAAATCAAGAAGGTTGAGGATCAGCTTAACGGCTACAAGAATGACCTTAACAAGGGCGGTTCTTTTGATGATGTTATTGCATCATACAAGAAGTCAAGCGGTTCGGGAACAGATTCTTCTGTTTCAAAGGTAGAAGTTCTCGACAAGAGCTCAATCGGTGACGAGCTTAAAGAGGCTATCGGCAAGCTTAAAACAGGCAAGGCTGAAACTCTCAAGGTCGGCAGCGGCGACAGCGCAATCTACTATCTCGTTTATAAGAAAGACGTCAGCAAGGATGTTGACAGCTATATCGGCAACGAATCAAACAGAGCCGGTGTACTTGCGTCAATGAAGTCAGACGAATTTTCAAAGTACATTGACAGTCTTGCAGAGAAACTCAAGTATGAAGAAAACACTTCGGTTATTGACAAGTATAAGCCCGAACTCTTCTTCGTTGCGGTTGAGCCTACAACATCGGCGTCAACAACATCGGCATCCGATAAAAGCTCAAAATAATTGATATCGGACATACAACAGACGCATTTTCAGATTATTCTGAAGAAAGGGGCTTTTATGAAAAAACATTCAAAGCTTTGCGCAATTTTTCTGACGGCACTTTTGAGCATTTCTGCTGTGAGCTTTTCCGTATCGGCAGTCGGTGAGGAGGTTGATCCCGGCGGAGATTCAAGCGTTATTGTTGATCCCGTAGAGCCGGAGCCTGAGCCCGAACCGGAACCATCACCGGAACCATCACCGGAGCCTGAGCCGGAGCCACAGCCACAGCCCGATCCTGTGTATCCGGACTCGTCGGACAGTTCATCATATGTAGATCCCGGCTATTCGTCAAGTGATTCGTCATATGACAACAGCTATAACTATGACAGTAGCTATGACTACAACAATAACAGTTATGACAATAATTACAGCAGCAGTCAGACTTACTACTACTCTGAGCCGTCATATGTAGGCGGCGGTCAGTCCTATGTTGCTCCGTCAAATACTGCTCCGTCAGCGTCGCTCATCAAGTCTGACGATAACATTGACGAAAAAACACTTTCAAGCAACGACTGGTCGGATATCGCAAAAAATCTTAAAAATACCGACACATCGAGTTCTGACGGTGATGACTTTAACTTCATCAAGAACAATAACAGCAAGGGTGACAACGGTCATTGGATGTTCTATGTTTCACTCGTTTTACTCTCACTCGGTGTTGCAGGCATTGTGTACTTTGTAATTTCAACTGTTCTCAACAGAAAGAAGAGAGTCACAGTCGGCGGCAGAAGTAACGCTCCAAAGAGCAAATCTGTACAGCCACAGCGTTACAGCAGTAACGATGATTATGCCGATGATTACTCATCTTCAGGCAGAAAGTCCGAAAGACGCAGTAAGTACGATACTGCCGAAATTCAGCTTCCAAAGAACAACCAAAAGGGCGGAAGAAGATACAAGTAATTAAATAACTTTATAAAACAAAAGCAGTTCCAAAATCGGAACTGCTTTTTTGTTTGACTGTGTAATTAAATTTTCGCATGACTTCTGTTTGAATGTCAAAATCAGTTTTTGTCATACGGCTTTTTGTATGCCTCTTTGAACGGTTTTACAGTGCCGTCCTTTTCTTCAACGCTTACATTGTCAAGTGTTGCGTTGAACTGTGTGCGGATTTCGCCGAGATAAATTTTGTACAGCTCTTTCTGCTCTTTTTGCTCAGCCTCGGTAAGTCCCTGTTCCTTTTTCTTTTTTGCAAGCTCGTTAATTCTGTCAAGCATCTTTTTATCCATAAGTCAATCCTCCCGACCGTTATTTTGGTTTTGAGAGCAATCTGCTCCAAAGCTATGATATCACACAATCAGCCAAAGTGCAAATTTTCGATTTCTCGGTTGAAAACAAAAATTTTTTGTGCTATCATTCAATTAAAGCCGTTACACGGCAAATTTTTTCGGCGGTGAATTATGGAAAAATTCAGCTTATTACACCCGACAAATTCAAATGCATCCTACAGAACTCTCAACAAAGAGGCGCTGAATGATTTGTCGGTTGATTATATATGTGACGCTCTCACAAAAGAGCAGTATGAACGCAACAGCATAAAGCAGCTGCTGATAAATATTACGGATGACGAGGAAGTTATAAAATATCGTTGCGATGTTTTTGAGGATTTTCTCCGTTTTCCGAAACTTCGTGATGATCTATCCGCACTCCTTGTAAAGCTGAACGATTTGCGTGAAATTGAGCGCTTTCAAAAGGATACCGAGGCATCTTCCTTGTGGCAGCTTGTAAACCGACTTCGTGAAATGGACGGCTATGTCGATTGCATTACAAGAATAAAAAACACGCTTGAAACAATTGAAGTAAAGTCGCAGGGTCTGCTTGAGCTCAAGAAAAATGTTCAGTCAATTTACAATGACAGCGGTTTTCCAGAACTAAAAAGGGATATAATAGATACGCTTGCAAAGGCTCAAAAGCTCAAGAGCATTACACTCGGTGTGAATCTTGACGATTTGCTCCGCCCAAAGAGTGTGGGTGTAATCTCACTCAATGACAAAGAATTTACCGACAGCGGTATTCTCAAAAGATTTATGAAGTTTACAAACCGTGACAGCGAACTGCACCACGGCAACGATGTTTCGGGATTTTTAAGCTTTCATCCGTCCAATCCGTCAACCTCGCAGTTCGGGCTGGGACAGTTTGTTGTGGGCGCTCAGCAGGATGTAAACCGCACCATGAACAGCTCGCTGACCGGCGCAGATCCTATGTCTGACGCACTCAAAAATGTTGTGACCGATATACTCCGCAGAACCGTAAACGACATAAAATCAATGCTCAACAGATATGTCAATGTCAACGGCTACTCGTTCGTTTCACTTATGCCCGAAATCATTTTCTATATTCGCTTTGCAGAGCTTTGTGATAAGATGAAAAAGAAAAATCTTCCGCTGTGCAAGGCAGAAGTTTTGCCGAAAGAGGACAGAAACTGCTGTCTTAGAGATGTTTACAACATCAAACTCGGCATAAAATCGGCAAACGGTGAGAATTTGGATATTGTCACAAACGATATTGATTTTAACGATGACAGGCGAATTTACATTCTGACAGGTCCGAACCGTGGCGGTAAAACCACGATTACTCAGGCGGTCGGACTTGCGTTTCTGCTTGCTCAGAACGGAATATATGTTCCTGCAACGCAGATGAAATTCAGCCCGTGCGACAGCATTTTTACGCATTTTCCTGCCGATGAAAACGATACCGTTGACCTCGGCAGACTCGGTGAAGAAAGCAAAAGACTTGCCGAAATTTTCTCCTCGGCAAGCCGTTACAGCCTGCTTTTGCTCAACGAAAGCCTTGCAACAACCAATGTTGCCGAGGGTTTGTACATTGCCCGTGATGTTGTCAAATCAATGCGATATCTCGGCACAAGGGCGATTTTTAATACTCATATGCACGATTTGGCTCGCAATCTTGACGAGGTGAACACAACCGTAAAGGGCGACAGCAAGATTGAAAGTCTGGTAACAGGTGTCGAAAACGGACAGCGTTCGTTCAAGGTTTTCATCGCTCCGCCTCAAGGTGTAAGCTATGCCAAAGACATTGCCGAAAAATACGGTGTAACCTTTGACAAAATCAAAAAACAGATTGATCGGCAGCGTGTCGCTGCACCCGGTTCGGGAAGATAGTATGTAATATTAAAAGCATATTATGCCCGAGCGGAAGTTTTAATTAAATGTAAAATTGAAAATGGAAAATTGAAAATTGCGGTCGGGCAGACAGTTTGCAAAATGCAAATTATTGTCGCCCGACTGTTTTTGTATATATAGAAGTTGAGTTTAAATGTATGGGCGGATGCTACGGTGTTGCAATTATTTTGTTATATTCAGAAAATTCGTATAAAAGAAAATGGAGTGCATTACGCACTCCGTTTTCTTACGCCCACAAAATAATAAAAAAAGAAGGAAATAGCTGTTTAATAAAGTAACAGTTTAACCTTGCAGGATTTCAAGTCATTTCCTGTAAACCGTTACCCTATGCGAATATTTTAACACTAACAGTAATAAAAGTCAAGACTGTTATACTATTTTTTGTTATTGATAGTAATAATATCGTTTAACTTTACACATTGAATAAATCATGTGTCTGAAATTTGTGTATATTATCAAAAGAAACCTAGCTGTCTGAAGAAGAAAATCCACAAAAACATCGTGAAACACGCTAAAACCGAAGTGAACACAACCGCCGCACCTGCAAGTTTGAAGTCGCTGTCCATTTGCTGAGCCATTGTGAATGACGAAACCGCACACGGCGATGCAAAAAGTCCGATAAGCGACACAAAGTCAACTCCTCTTATTCCTATAAGCGCCGCCGTACCCAGACAAAGTGCCGGCACAACAACAAGTCTTGCGATTATGCAGATTATGAGGTTGCGTGAACAGCCTTTTATGCTGTCAAATGTGACAGACGCACCGAGTACAATCAGCGCAAGCGGAGTTGCAACCGCCGCAATATCCGAAACCGTTTTGTCAATTGTTTCCGGAAGGCTTATATTGAACGCAACAGACAAAAGTCCGAGTGCAGAGCCGATAATCAGAGGATTTTTGGCAATGCCTTTTAAAATTTTAAGCACATTTATCTTTTGCCCTCTGAAAATTTCAAGCGTGATGACGGCAAGCATATTGTAAATCGGAACAACAACAGCAACAAGCACGGCTGTCATGCCAAGCTTATCCTTGCCGAAAATATTCGCCGCAATCGGAAGTCCCATAAGGACAAAATTACTGCGGTAAATCGCCTGAATCATCGCACCACGGCTGTAATTTGACTTTTCAACAAGGAGTGTAAACCCGATTGACAAAAAGTAAATCGTGAACACGCCAATAACCGCAAAGGCAAGCAGCTTCGGACTGAAAACACTTGAAAAATCTGAGCCGTAGATGTTATTGAACATCAGAAACGGAAAAAATACATTGAAAACAATTTTGTTAAGCTGAGGCAGAAAGCTGTCCTGCAAAATTTTTAATTTTCTCACAAGAAAACCGATGAAAAGCATTATGAACATCGGCAGAACCGCATTAAGCGCAACGAAAAAGCTCTCCATAAAATCACCTCTTTTCAGCATACCACATTGCAAAAATTTTTTCAACAAAGCATATACCCGAAAATGTACATTTGTTCAAGTTGAAATATGTCGATTTGTGTGTTAAAATATTCTGTGAACGATTTAAAATGAAACAACGAGGTGTGTCCATGAAAAAATGTGAATTCTGCGGAAAACAGATATCGTATTTTGACCAGTATTGTGATGATGAGTGTCATATTAAAGCAAATAAATTTTACGAAAAGGGCGAGCGTTTCGGCAAGCTGTTTGCGGTAATCAATATGATTTGTGTGTTCGGAATTCCAATCGGACTTTTTATGCTCTCGTTTGCAAGAGAGGTCGGTCTTACCGTCGCACTTGCAAGCTGTGTAATTCTCGGAATTATGCTCATTATTCTTCCGTTTCCCACGGAAAATATGATTTCAAAATTCAAAATTCAGAAAGCTGTAAAAATCACAAGAATGATCGGCGGTGCGGTAATTTTCCTCGGAGTGCTGATTTTGCTCCTTGCATTGTTAATTAAATTCTGATTTAAATTGAATAAAACGAAAAATTGCGTCAATACTATTTTCAGCAAATACAAAGGAGGACTTTGAATGCTCGATAAAATAGCATTGACGCTTCTTATTATCGGTGGACTCAACTGGGGAAGTGTCGGCATTTTTCAGTTTGATCTTGTTGCGTGGATTTGCGGCGGACAGACAGGAATCATAAGCCGTATTGTTTATATCCTTGTCGGACTTTCCGCAATCTGGTGCATTACACTTTTATTCAGGGACACAAGCGACACCGTGACGGACGGAACGGTTACCAATTCGTAGATTTTATGAATTATTGTAATGTAGGGCCGAACCGTGTTCGCCGGCCGTGTGTGTTGCACACGGTTGAACGCAATGCGTTCAAATTTAAAAATACGGATAAGAAATAACCATAAACAAAAAAACAGGCTGTCATATGACAACCTGTTTTCTTATGTAATATTTACTGCGTGGCAGATTTATTTCAATTAAAGTGCCTCAACAATGGCTCTTGTATCTCTTGCGATAACCATTTCTTCGTCGGTAGCAATGAGTTCAACTCTGATTGCAGAATCAGGAGTTGAGAGTGTGCCTGTAACACCGCATGTAGCCTGCTTGTTAAATTCCTTATCCAACTTAACGCCAAGGCATTCAAGATAGTCGCAAACCTTTTCACGGAGCATAGGCTGGTTTTCACCGATACCTGCCGTGAATACGATGCCGTCACAACCGCCGAGCGCTACATAATAACTGCCGATGTACTTTGCAATCTGGTAGTAAAGCATTTCGTGGGCAAGGTGAGCTCTCATATTGCCGTCTGCTTCGGCTGCACAAACATCACGGTCGTCAGACGAAACGCCCGAAATGCCCAAAAGTCCCGATTCCTTGTTGAGAATCTTTGACATTTCCTCGGGAGTGAGATGCTCTTTTTCAGCGATAAATGTGATAACAGACGGATCAAGTGAACCTGAACGGGTACCCATCATAAAACCGCCGAGAGGAGTAAGTCCCATTGTAGTGTCGATAACCTTACCGCCCTTTACGGCTGTGATTGAAGAACCGTTGCCGATGTGACAGGTAATAAGCTTGAGCTCTTCCTTTTTTCTGCCCATAAGGTCAGCCATTTTTTCGGAAACATAACGGTGAGATGTGCCGTGAAAGCCGTACTTTCTTACACCGAACTTTTCATAATACTTGTAAGGTACTGCATACATAAATGCTTTTTCGGGCATTGTCTGATGAAAAGCAGTATCAAAAACCGCAACCTGCGGAACTTTCGGACCGAAAACTCTTGTGCAGGCCTCAATGCCCTGAAGGTGTGCAAGGTTGTGAAGAGGTGCAAGAGGAGCAAGCTCTCTGATTTTGTTGATTACCGAGTTATCTACAAGCACCGACTTGTCAAAGTACGCACCGCCCTGCACAACTCTGTGACCTACGGCGGAAACCTCGGACAAATCGCTGATTGCACCGTATTCGGGATCTAAGAGTGCATTTTTAACAGCCTCAAAAGCCTGAGTGTGATTAAGCATCTGTGTTTTGCGGTTGATTTTTTTGCCGTCGGGTGTTTTAAAACCAATGAAAGCACCGTTCTGACCGATTCTTTCACAGTTACCCTTTGCGAGAACTGCCTCGTTGTCAGTATCAATAAGCTGGTACTTGAGCGAGGAACTGCCTGCGTTGATTACGAGAATTTTCATTACAATCGTCCCCTTTGGTAGTTGTTTTCAGTTTAAAATATAAGAAATATATTTGCCTGTCGTCATATTTTATACTATAATGTAAATTAGAAAAAGACTTTTCAAAATTGACAGGTCACACATACATATGATACTCCAAATTATGTATGTTTTCAAGTGTTTTTTACAATATGTATGCGAAATAAAGGCTTCGGAGGAATAGTTATGGCAACAGCTGTCATCTGCGAATTCAATCCGTTTCACAACGGTCATAAATATTTGCTCGAAAGTGCAAAAAATGTGCTTAAAGAGCCGGTCATAGCAATTATGAGCGGCAGCTTTACCCAGCGTGGTGAGGTTGCCGTGTGCGACAAATTTGTCCGTGCAAAATCTGCCCTTGAAAACGGTGCGGATTTGGTGCTTGAACTGCCCGTTGTGTTCTCACTTTCGGGGGCTGAGGGCTTTGCAAAGGCAGGTGTTGCGATTGCGTCGGCTTTTGAATGCACAAATCACCTTGCCTTCGGCAGTGAAAGCGGTGAATGCGAATTGCTCAAAAAATCCGCAAATGCTGTTTGTGATGAAAGGGTACAGGATCTTGTGCGTGACGGAATGAAAAACGGCGGATACTACCCCCGTGAACTTGAAAACGCCGTCAAAACGGTTTTCGGTGATGAGATTTCGTCCGTACTTTGTGAACCGAACAATATTCTTGGCGTTGAGTATATAAAGGCATTGAACGGCACGGGTGTTGAGCCGTTCTCGGTTGCAAGAACAGGTGTTGCACACGACAGCCGAATTGCGGGTGAAGGCTTTGCGTCTGCGTCACACATAAGAGAAATGCTGCGTAACGGTGAAAATGCGAAGAAGTACGCTCCGTACATTCCCGATGAAATCACATTCCCCGAAAATCTTGACAGACCGTTACTGTACCGCCTGCGTACTATGACAAGAGAGGACATTGCAAAACTGCCCGATGTGGGTGAGGGGCTTGAAAACAGAATTGCCGATGCGGCAGTGCGTTGCAGTACCTCATCAGAAATTGCCGACCTTGTAAAGACAAAGCGCTACACTCATGCACGCATACGGAGAATACTCGCCTGTGCATTGCTCGGAATTGAAAAAGCTCATACGCAAATCCCGATTGAGTATGTCCGTGTTTTAGGTTTTACAAACGAGGGTGCGGAATTGCTCAAAGACTGCCGACTGAATATTGTCACCTCTGCAAGCAACGGTATCAGAACAGGCGGCAACACAAAGGCATTGCTTGAAAAGGACATTTTAGCCTACGATATTTCGGCACTTGCGTATGAAATTCCAAAAAGGAGCGGTCTTGATTTTACAACGCCTATTGTGAAAATATGACATTGGTCGATTGATTCGTCAATGATATGCCGAAAACGGCAGCTTTTTAGGATTTTTCTTACATTTTTTACCGCAAAAAACAGCGGATTTTACGGGATTTTTATCTTTTTTGTGAGAAGTGCAACAATAAGTGTGTAATCTTTTTGTAATTATTATTGAACCCGATAAAAGTAGAAAAATGGTCAAAAAAACATTGACAAATATTTAACAAAGATGATAAAATAGAATCAATCGAGAATTAGCTAAATTCTTAAACAACGATTGAAAGGATCCAGAAAAATGAAAAGAATTCTTTGCTTTCTGATGGCGTGCACAATGTGCGCATCAGCAGCGGTCGGACTCTCGGGATGCGGTTGTGACGACAACACATCATCAAACAGCAGTAAGCCCGGCTACAGGGTTGAGCCGACAGAGCCTGACCTTACAAACGGAGATTTCGGATTTTTCATTATCAATCAGGAAGAACTTATGATTACAAAGTACACAGGTTCTGACACGGTTATTGAAATTCCCGAAAGCTACAAGAACTACAAAGTTACCGTAATCGGTGCAAGCGTGTTCAATAACTCCAAAATTACGGAAGTAACAATTCCGTCAAGTATCAAGCAGATTGAAGATTATGCCTTTTCAAGCTGTCACAGCCTCACAAAGGTAAATCTTACCGAAGGTCTTGAAATCCTTAACAACAGTGTGTTCTTTAACTGCTCTGAGTTAAGAGAAATCAAGCTTCCGAGTACACTCAAAGAAATCGGACCGAGAGCTTTTTCGGGTGCGGCACTTAACAATGTTGTTCTTCCCGACAGCGGTAAACTTACAAAGATTGATGAATATGCTTTTTATCAGTCACGTGAGCTTACAGACATTACAATTCCGGCTTGTATTACAAGTATTCCCGACAATGTATTCGCTGAATGCAGTAAGGAAGTTACAATCCACGGAGCAAGCGGTTCATATGCCCAGAGCTATGCTAAGAAAAACAACCTTAAATTCAAGGCTGACTTAGGCAGTTCTTCAAAAAAGGCAACAAAGGCAACAAAGGCAAGCGGTAAGGCTGCCGAGAAAGCCGAGTAATTGAGGCAAATTAATTTGATATCATTTTCAGCTTTGCTGAATCTAATATAATTATGCAAGATAAGAGGTAGATTAAATGAGTACAAAAGAGTATCCTATCGTAGATAACGCAGAAAGCTTTGAAGCTGCCCTTGCAAGAGTAAGAGAAGCTCAGAAAATTTTTGCTACCTACACACAGGAGCAGGTTGACAAGATTTTTCTTGCTGCCGCTACTGCTGCTAACCAGATGAGAATTCCGCTCGCTAAGATGGCTGTTGAAGAAACAGGCATGGGCGTTGCAGAAGATAAGGTTATCAAGAACCACTTCGCATCTGAGTATATTTACAATGCTTACAGAAATGTTAAGACTTGCGGCGTTCTTGAGGAAGACAAGGCTTACGGCATTAAGAAGATTGCTGAGCCAATCGGTGTAATCGCTGCCGTTATTCCTACAACAAACCCAACTTCAACCGCTATCTTCAAGACACTCGTTTGTCTTAAAACAAGAAACGGTATCATCATCAGCCCGCATCCCCGTGCTAAGAAGAGCACAATTGAGGCTGCCAAGGTTGTTCTTGAAGCTGCTGTTAAGGCAGGCGCTCCGGAGGGTATCATCAGCTGGATTGATATTCCTTCACTCGAACTCACAAACACACTTATGCAGGAAGCTGACTGCATCCTCGCAACAGGCGGCCCCGGCATGGTTAAGGCTGCTTATTCATCAGGCAAGCCTGCACTCGGTGTTGGCGCCGGTAACACACCTGCTATCATTGATGAAACAGCTGACATTTTACTCGCAGTTAACTCAATTATCCACTCAAAGACATTTGATAACGGTATGATCTGTGCTTCAGAGCAGTCTGTTATCGTTGAAAAGAAGATTTACAGCAAAGTTAAGAAGGAATTCAAGGCTCGTGGCTGCTACTTCCTTAACGAGGAAGAGACAGAGAAGGTTAGAAAGACTATCATCATCAACGGCGCTCTTAACGCTAAGATTGTTGGTCAGAAGCCTGTTACAATCGCAGCTCTTGCAGGTGTAACAATTCCTGAGGAAACAAAGGTTCTTATCGGTGAGGTAGAATCAGTTGACATCAGCGAAGAGTTTGCTCACGAGAAGCTTTCTCCTGTACTCGCTATGTACAAGGCTGAAGATTTTGAAGATG
>OMAS01001012.1_pt1 | contig 12982 bp, 9 predicted proteins | sample 1674031 | NCBI WGS metagenome assembly OMAS01 (sample SAMEA103958138, study PRJEB25191) | human gut metagenome | biome: human-associated habitat [ENVO:00009003]; feature: intestine environment [ENVO:2100002]; material: feces | place: Germany | collected 2013/2015 | reverse complement strand
TGGCGGGCGGTTCAGGCTTGGCGGGTTCCGCAGAGGGCGGGTCATGCTCCGGTTCGTCAAAGCGCAGAGTGCGAATCTCCACATCATAGGGGAGGTTGTTTTTGTCACCGGGATATACCGCCACGGTTTCCTCGGTGTAGGTGTGGTTTGGTTCTTTTTCGGGGACAGCCGTATTCTCTGCGGCGGTCTTTTCCGGCTGCGGATACCGCTCCATGAGCCGCGCGAAGCTCTCCCTGCTCTCCGCACGGGAGATGGGATAGAAAAGCGTCGGGTCGCTGAGGGTAATATCAAAGACGCCGATGCTTTCGATGATATAGGGCTTACCGTTTTCCAGATACACCGTATCGCCTACGGAATACGGGAACGGTTCTCTCTGCGGGACAGGAGCTGTTTCGGGAACGTCTGTAACTGCTTCCCCTGGCTCATGCCAGCGGTATTGCTCCACATCCTCATCCGAAACATGAATGAGGTCGCTGAAATCGAGGTTCTCCAGCTCATTGGAAATAAGCTCCTGCAAAGAGGCGTACTGCCGGGTTTCCAGATGCTCATCGTCCAGATAGCGTTCCAGCCGGAAGTTCACAAGGTCAATATTTACCTGAACGGGAATCTCATCGTCGGTGACGGTGGTGTAGGCGATGCCAATCTTCGCGGGGTCGCTGAAATCCGCCTCTGAGCCGTATTCGCTCCGGCAGAAGTCGGAGATCAGCCCCTTTGCACGCTCTAAAAGTGCCTGCTCCGCCTGTCCTTGCAGCTCCAGCCGGTACGCCTCCGCCTGCCATTCGCTTGTAAATTCCTCGGTCACGCCGTCTGCGTCCACATAGTGGCCGTGGTTTTCATCGTCCCATACGGCGTACAGAGTGCGGAAGCCCCGGTCAAGGCTCACCACATGGAAACGGTCTGCGGGGATAATGCTTTCTGCGGTCGGCTCACGTCCCGCTACCTCTGCGTGCGCCCGTTCATCTGGGTAATCGCCGTAGATACGCAGATACTTCCGTGCCTGCTGGTCGTAGATGGCTGCGCCGTCATACGCAAAGCCGTCGCTTTCCATCGTGCCGTCCACATAGCCCTGCGCCGCCGCTTCCGCCTCTTGCAGCGTCTGGTAATCCAGCTTTTCATCAAAGCCGTTTTCCATGTGATGATATACAACCACCTGATACGGCGGGGCCATCCGTTCGGCATACTCGTCGATGGCCTCTTTTGTCAGCCATTCCGGTTTTTCCGGCAGGGCGTCATACAGCTCCCGCAGCTTGGCGATCTGTGCGTGGACATTGCCCGCCCACAGGTGCTTTTCCGCACGAGCGCCAGCGCCTAAGAAGTATTCGCAGTCTGCGCGCAGCCTGTCCAGCAGCCGGTATTCCTGACTGTGATCCGCGATTGTCTCCTGTTGCTGGGCAATCCGCTCCACATCCGCCATGACCTGCCGGACGAAGGGGCTGTTGCGATTAGCCTCCGCATCCACAACCTGCCCATTTACAATACCTCGTTCAGCAAGCGCTTCCCGGATGGCGATGGGGTCAATGTTGTCAAAGTTGTCCTGTTCCTGCTCGGTGTAGAAGTTGTCGTCCTTGATAAGCTGCGCGATCCGCCGCTGCACCTTGGCCCATGACAGCGTGACCGGCTCGGAATTTCCCACGGAGATTTGCAGCGGCTTGGAGCTGTCGTCAACGCCGTATTCCGCTGCCAGCCATGCGGCGGTGTCCCGGTCGCGGGCGTGAGCCTTCATATAGCGGACAACTGCGTGCTTGCTTTCAATCCTGCCGTTCCAGCTCTGCAAGGCAGCGTCGATGTCCCCCTGCGTCACCTTATAGGGCGAGGGCGTGACCGCGGTTGCCAGCGTAGGGTAAAGCTCGTCCAAAAGCTCCTGATGCAGCCGGTTATGGAATGCGGGCATATCGAAGTAGAGCTTCGTGAGCTGCAAGTCATCGCTGGCGTTGACGATGCGCCGGATGGCGGCAGCGCCCTCCAGATAGGCGTTCTCCCGGTCAGAGTTGCGGCAGGCGTTGAGAAATGCTTCATCCTTGGAAAGCGCGTTGCCCACGCTCAGGCGGTATCGCCCGAACAGCTCCTGCACCGTGGGCTGGGCCTGCTCTGCGGCGGGGTCGCGGAACACCCTCGTGCCATCCGCGCCGAACTCCGCTTCATAAGCATTGATGGCGGCTTCTGCTTCATGGTCGATAGAGCGCAGCGTGTAAATGTGGCGCTCACCTCTAAAGTCTGGCGCTTCGGCAATCGTCACATCATACTTATCGCGCAATTTCTCTACATACATCTCTAAATTGTGCGACGGTACGCCGCACATCTCCACACGGCCAGCGCCGGGTATCGCTCTTGTGGTAAGGTTCAGGTCAAACAGCTCCGCCGCCTGTTTTGCGTCCTCGCCGTACATCTCGAAGAAATCGCCCACCTGAAACAGCACGATGTCGTCCGGGTGGGCTTCCTTGATGGAATTGTAGTCAATCTGTGCCTGTGTTGGCAGTTCACGCTCTGCTTCCTTTTCCCGCTGAAGCTGGGCGTAGCGCTCCTTTTCCCTTGGAGAGAGAAAGCGGTCCTTCTGAATGAGGCTGTCAATCCTTGCGGCCACCTTCGTCCAGCTCAGCTCCACATTGGCACAGCCTGCTTTTTTCAGGACAATGCCGCGGCTGTTGTGGCTTTCATCACTATGGGATGCACCGGAAACGGCGTGGGAGCGCCCGCCTATGCCATACTCATCTTTGAGGAAAGCTGCCTTTTCCTTGCCGGTATGGTCGGCGGTGAAGTATTCGTAGATCCTGCCCTTGCCGCCCTCCACACCGCTGCCGCGATCCAGCGCGTGGTCGATCTCGTCCTCCGTGATGAAGCGCCCCAGCTCCGGCACTGCGGTCATTTCGGAGGAATACTCCCTGCGGGGCAAGGACAGGTCCCGCAGGCTCTGCCAAATCTGATCGAGCTTGTGATAGTGGAAGCGCAGCAGGCTTCTGTCCTGCTCATGGGCGGCGTAAAACTGTGCGAACTCGCCGGAGAGCGTTTCACGGAAATCTGTGTTTGTCAGTTGCTCTGCCAGCCGCGCCGTTTCATCAGGGAAGCTGCCGCCCCGCAGCGTATCCATGCAGGAGAGATAGCCCTGTTCCCGCGCCTCGTCGCTGAGATCGTGTTTCAGATACCAGAGGGCTTGTGCAAGCTGCATCCGCTCATGCTGCCCTGCCTCGGCAAGCTCCACGTTGGAGGCATACGCGCCGCTGTCCATAAGCTGGGAAATACGCGCGGCGGCGTCCTGCCATGCGATTACCTGCGCGCTGCGCACATACTCCGCGCTCCTGCCGGGGGCGATGTGGATGCCGTCTACGGCGTACCACGCGGAAAGCTCGCCCTCCGGCGTCTTAAAGCCGTTGCCGCCGTGAAAGGTGCTTTGCAGCAGCGCGGCAATGTCCTCCACAGACTTCTGCTTCTGGAACGCGGCGGCAATGACCATGCGGGTGTTGTCCTCGTTGCCGCCCAGCCGCAGCACATGGTCAAGCTGCGCCTGAGAAACGGAAAAAGCGAAGGGCGTCTGCGCAACGCTCTCCGCTTCTTCTATGGCTGTAATCTGTTCCGCTTCGGTGGGGAAAAAGGATAGCTGACCGCCCCGCGTGGGGTGTTCTGTTATGCGTAGATCAGCTCCGCGAGAATCACTTCCTCCGCCTGCGCCTTGCAGGTGTTCATCAGGCCCACCCATTTCATCGGGTCGCGGGCTTTCAGAGCTTCCGTCGCTCCGGCCTCCGACGCCAGCTTCGGCATCATCTGCTCTAAGCGGCTCTGCGCCGCCTGCTCGATCTCCAGCAGGTGCGGGAACAGGGTCTCCTCCAAGATCATCTGGTTCCAGAGGATGGGCCGATGCTCCTTCAGGTACTTCTGGCGCATCCGCCCGTACTTGCCGAGGGGCTGCTCCGGCACCTCGATCTTCAGGTCGGGGATCATGTAATCTCCGTTCATCGTGTAAGTCAGGTTGTTCTCCATGCTCTGCCGTCCTTTCCGCGCTGTGTTCGCACTCATAATTTCGTATGGTAACTTCGATCTGCCGCAAAACCTGTTCGTTGATCTCGCTGACCGCCGTGCCGAGGGCTGCCACCGTGCGCGGGGTGTTGAAATCAAAGATGCTGAAAAAATCCTCGTGTTCAAAGTGATCCTCCGGCTGCATCCCGCAGCGGGACATGAGGGAGTAGGTGATGCTGACCACCGCGGCGTTTTTGAACGCCACCTCGATGTTGTAATCATCATACTCCTCCAGATAGGAATCCGCAACGATGCCGAGGATGTCGCGGGAATGGTCGCGCCAGTATTCCGCAGCAAGCTGAGAAGCGACGCTCTCGAACTGCTCCGCAAGGCCGTTTTTGCCGGAAACGCCGTAATTACGCTCCAGCATGGCGCTCACGCTGTCGGTATGCGCGTCTTTCAGCTCCCATAGGTTGACGCGGCGGGCGTTTTCCTTTCCGCCGGTGTCGGAAACGTCAAAGACGTATTTGAGCCTTGGCTTGTAGCCGGTAGCGTCAATGAGGGCGATGCCCGTGCTGCCGCGCCGGACATAGCGCCCCATCTTCTCGTTCCAGAAGTCGTACTCCGCGCAGGCGGTGGCCTCCGGGCGCTGCATATAGATCATGAGCTGCTCGTTGTAGGGGTATTTATACAGCCTTGCGGCGGTGGTCAGGAACGCCGTCCACGCCAGATGGCTGCCGGTGATCTGCCGCGCGGTGCGCTCAGCCTGCTCCGCGTAGGCTTGCAGTTTGTTGGGCATAAGCAAAATCCTCCTCTCATGGTTTTCTGTTGAAGCCGTTTCTTTTTGCCGCCTCGCTTGCTTTCCGTTTCCGCTTCTCACTGTACGGTGCGGTCAGGCGGAAGGACAAGCGCCCCTTTAAGATTTCAAACTCCATGCCGCCTGTGTCGGGGTCTGCGTCCAGTTGGCGGCACTCTGTTGGGTGCTGCGCGGCGTAGGCGGCAAGGCGGTTTCTAAGGTCAGTATTGTGGGTGCGGATATGGATAAGGGGTTCTTTTTCGTCAAAGGTGATCTCCGTGATTTTCTGCGCTTTTGTCAGTCCTGTTCTCATAAATGGCCTTTCTGCGTCCCCTGCGCAAAGCAGGCGCGATTTTGGGGTATTTTCTCCGGCTCATGACTTGGGAAAAACGGAGATTTTCAAACAGAAACGCGCCGGATGAAGAACGGATCATCCGGCGCGCTCCCAGCGGCGAATCTGCAATTTTTCCGGCTCTTGACCGTAAAACAGTCAGCTTTGCTCAGAGGTCAAAATCCGGCGTCAGGTCAAGGGCGGCATACTCCGCGTCGGTAATGCCGCACAGCTTTGCGAGGGCGCTGTCCGTCAGCTCCCGCAGCTCGGTCTCCTCCGCGTCCAGATACCCCCGCATTTCTGTGAGGGCCGCGATCAGGCCCTCGCGGGTGCCTGCCGCGTTGTAGATGCTCATAAGGCTGACTTCATCGTGGGTGAAATGCTTGTCGTTCATATCAAAGCTCTCTTTCCGCGCTCCGTTTGGGCGCTGTTTTGTTTTTCGCCTGCTCCGGCGTCCTTTCCCTGAGCTTTTTCAGCACGGAGGGCTTCTTCTGTTCGCGGTGGGAGGCCGCAGCCAGCTCCGTCAGGGAGATGGAAAAGCCCGCCTTGACCTGCGCTTCCAGATCGGCCACGGTGGGCTGTTTGGGACCGTTGTTGATGATGCCGTCGATCATGCCATAGTCGTCCTCCAGCAGCATCTCCACATTTTTGAGATAATTCTCCGGCTTCAGGAAGTTCGGCAGCTCCCGGAAGCCGATGCTGTCAACGTAATGACAGGATACTACGCCGTTTTGCTTCAAGGCAACGATGTCGCTGACGGACAGGCTGTGTCCCTTAAAATCCGCAGGATGATCCACGTTGAACCGCTGATAAATCATATCCAGATTGGTTCTGGCATTCCCATAATCCATAAACCCGCCGGTGTAGATCGCGTCGTAGCCGCCGCGCTCCGGCGTGACGCCCTTGCTCTGCAAGTAGTCATAGTTCATGAAGCGGTAAGCGTCCAATTCACCGCCGCGCCGGATCTGATAGATGAGGAAAGCGTCCTGCGGGTTTTCCAGAAACAGCTTTTCCGTGTCTGCCTGTTCGCTCAGCGTCACAACGCCGCGCACCGCGTCCCATTCCTCGCGCTCCACGCCGAACACGCCGGTGTGGGAGGAAATGTCCTCTGCGTCCAGCGCCATGGCCTCGGTGTTGTCGCCGTAGAGCAGGAACACGGGAACGTCCTGCATGAACAGCTCCATGGCGCGCTCCTTGGTCAGCGGCAGCATGGTATTGCCGTCCGTGTAGCCGTACTGATACATTTCCAAAAAGCCGATGCCCGTATCCGGCATGGGATAGCCCTGCTCCAGCTCCGGCAGCGGCGGCAGCTCATCCTCAACATTCGGCGTTTCTGTTTCAATCTCCGGCTGCGGTTCTTCCTTTGCCCGCCATTCCTGACGGAACAGACCGTTGAAGCGTTCCAGAAGCCCATGGGAGCCGTTGTCGATGCCGATCTCGTCTGCCAGCTTGACGAAATCCTCCAGCTCCTTCCGCAGCTCTGCGTCCTCACCGGCAAGCAGCCGGTCCGCCACCGCCTCCGCCGTGGGTCTGTCCGAGCTGTCGGGAACGTTCAGATCCCGGCGCAGGAACGCCGCGTAGTCGGCGGCAAAGGCCAGCGCGTCGGCGCGGGATGGCGGGATGGGGACAAGCTCATATTCCGTGTCCTTGGGAAGCTTGATGCCGCGCTCCTTGCAAACCTCCGCGAAGTGCTTTTCCACGTCGGTGATAATGCCGTTTGCGGTCTTGCCGATGGTGTCCAGACTGGCACGGAACTCCGGCAGCTCGGCGTTTTTCGACCACGTTGCCACATAGCCGAAGCTGTTCGCGCCGGTTTCAATGCCGAAATAGGCGCAGACCATGAAGGAGATGCTTTCGGCCTCCACTTCCTCGGCGTTGCGGCTTTTGGCCTTGCGCTCCGCCGCCTGCTGCAAGCCGTAATTATGGAGCTTGGCGTGGGCGATCTCATGGACGGCGGCGGATACCGTCTGCACCTCGCTCATGCCCTCCCGCAGCGTGATGCTCTGGGATTTGGGGCTGAAATAGCCGTCCATATCCGCAGACAGCGGCTTTACCTCCACCGGCACGGGCGAGGACCGGCGCAGCGCCTCCATGAACGCCTCATAATTCTCCACGCTGCCGGTCAGGTTGGCGACGGGACTGGCCACGCGCTCCGGCAGTGGCTTTCCGTCCGTCTGGGCGTAGTCGAACACCTTGACCGGGCGGAACATGGGGATTTCGATCTCCTTTTCTTCGGTGACGATTTTGCCGTCCGCGTCCAGAATGGGCAGCTTTGTGTCCGGGTCGAGCTTTTCCTGCTCGATTTTCTTCTTATACGGCGTGGGCGCGATGATGGTGATGCCCTTCTCGCCCCGCAGCACATGGCGGGAGAACTTGTCCCGCCAGCGGTTGTAGCCCGCCACAAGTGTGGCGTCCGGGCGCTGCAAGTGGATGAGCGCCTGATTGTTGAGGGAATAGTTGTGAAACCGGCTCATGGTGCGCAGGTAATTGCGGTACTTTTCCATATCGCCGGATTCAAAGATGTCGCGGATGCCCGCCTCGATGCGGTCGGTGATCTCCTTGAGCTGTTCTCTGTTTTTACCGGGTTTCTCTGGCATAGGTTCCTCCTTCCGTCAGGTCGATACGCAGGAGCTGAAGCCCCCGCGAAAGATATTCCCGTAAATCCGTTTTTCCGCAGAGATAGCGGATGTCGCCTGCCTTGTCCTGCTCACGCAGCGTCCACAGGTCCGCCGACCACCGGACAAAAACCGCGTCCGGCGCGTTGAAGGGCTTTTTGCGGCGAAGATAGAGGCTGTGCCGCCCCAGCACCATGATCGTGCAGACGGTATTGACCACATCGAGAGAACATTCGTTGAGAACGGCGATCCTCCGTTCATACGAGGCCGCGCCCAACAGCTCGCGCAGCGCAGGCTTGGCATTTTCAATCAATGCCGGATAATCCGCTCTTGTCGGATACGGAGATTTTCGTGTCATAGGCACTTCCTTTCATTTCATGGGCTGTTTACCCCTAAAATGGCAGCGCCCGCGCAGGGGTAGGCTTTCCTGTGCGGGCGCTCGCTTCTTATTCATTTTCGGAGTATATACTCCTTGCGGGCGGCGTATATCCGGCGTTTTTGGCGCGTTCGCTGGCGGCTCTGCGCCGCTCGTCGCTGAACGGCTCCCGGACGCTGACGCAGCTTTTCGGCACGGCGTAGCTGACCGCTCCGGCATGGACGGCCTTATCCGGGTACACCTTGTCCGGGTATTTCTCCGCAAGGCGCTTGAGCTTGCGCTTCAGCCTGGGGTCGTGGGTGTAGATGCTGGCGGTGGATTCTTCCTCGTTGTAGAGGATGATACTTTCCTGCTCCAGCTTGGAGAGCTTCATTTCCTCGCCCCCTTGTCAAATTCCAAACGGAAGCGGACGCTCTCGCCGGTATCCTCCAGCACGGCGGTGGCGTCATAGGTGCCGCCGGTCTTTTCGGAGTAGAGGCCGGTGAGCTTCACACGCCCCTCTGCCAGCAGCGCGGCGGCGACCTTTTTTGTCAGAGCGGCGCGCTTGGCGGCAAAGAACCTGTTGTCCCGCCACAGCCCGAAGCGGCAGTCGTTTTTCTCGCAGAAGAAGCCCTTTTTGCTCTCGGTCACGTCGCTGCCGCAGCGGGGGCATTTGCCGATGACCTCACGGCCGGAGGGGAACAGCACCTCCGCGCCGGAGATGACCTTGTAGGTTTTCACAAGCTCGGTGAGCATATCCGCAATGCCGGTCATGAACTCGTCCGGGGAAAGCTCGCCGCGCTCCACCTGCTGCAAGCGGTATTCCCATTCGGCGGTGAGAAGCGGGGACTGGAGCTGCTCCGGCAGCACGGTGATGAGGGATACGCCGGTATGGGCAGGCACAAGGCTGACGGCCTTCTTCGCCCGCTTGCGCTCCACAAAGCCCGTGGCTACCAGCTTTTCGATGATGGCGGCGCGGGTGGCGGGCGTTCCCAGCCCCTTTCGTTCCGCTTCTTCCGGCATATCTTCCTTTCCGGCAGTCTCCATGGCGGAGAGCAGCGTATCCTCCGTATAATGCTTGGGCGGCGTGGTCTTGCCCTCCTTTACGGCAGCTTCGCCACACTCCAATACCTGCCCCTCCGACAGCTCCGGCAGTGCGGCGTCCCGCTTTTCCTGCGCGAGATACCGCTTCCAGCCGGTATCAAGGACGGTTTTGCCCTTGGCGGTGAACTCGGTACCGCCGCACTCCAGCGTAACGGCGGTTTCTGCATAGCGGTGGGCGTCGCTGACCGCGCGGAGAAGCTGACCTGCCACAAGGCGCAAAATCTCGCGCTCCCCCAGCGGCAGGACGGAGGTATCCGCCTTGCCCGCGCTGGCGGTGGGGAGAATGGCATGGTGGTCGCTGACCTTGCGGCTGTCGCAGACCTGCCTTGCGTTCACACGCCCCGGCGCGGTGGTTTCACAGATGGCGGCAGCAACGGACACAAGCTCCGGCACAGAGGGTTCCAGATCATCTGTGAGGAAGCGACTGTCCGTGCGGGGATAGGTGCAGAGCTTTTTCTCGTAGAGGGATTGCAGATAGTCAAGCGTCTGCTGTGCGGTATAGCCGAGGCTGCGGTTGGCCTCCCGCTGGAGGGCGGTCAGGTCGTAGAGCCGGGGCGCGTTCTCCGTTTTTTCCGTGCGCTGCACCGTCCTGACCGTGACCGGCTGACCGGCGCAGGCGGCGGCGAGGGCGTCCGCCTCCGCTTTCTCTTTGAACTTTTCGGACACGGCGGCAAAATCGCCGCAGCGAAGATTTACCGTGTAAAAGGCTTCCGGGCGGAACGCCCCGATCTCCGCCTCCCGCTGGACGATGAGCGCCAGCGTGGGCGTCATGACGCGCCCAACATTCAAGGTGCGGTGGTAAAGGACGGAAAACAGGCGCGTGGCGTTGATGCCCACCAGCCAGTCCGCGCGGGCGCGGCAGAGGGCGGACTGGTGCAGCCCGTCGTATTCCCGTCCCGGACGAAGGTCTGCAAAGCCCTTTCGGATGGCCTCGTCCTCCATGGAGGAGATCCAAAGCCGCTTCATGGTTTTCGTGCAGCCCGCCATGTAGTAGACGGTGCGGAAGATAAGCTCGCCCTCGCGCCCTGCGTCGCAGGCGTTGATGACCTCGGTCACGTCCTCCCGGCGCATGAGGTCCCGCAGCAGCTCGAACTGTTTGGCTTTGTCCGCTTTCAGCGTGAAGCGCCAGTTTGCGGGCAGGATGGGCAGATCGTCATAGCGCCATTTTGCGTACTTTTCATCGTACACGTCCGCGCCCGCCAGCTCCGCCAGATGCCCGAAGCACCAGCTTACAAGGTAGCCGTTTCCCGAAAGATAGCCGTCGTTGCGTTTGGTCGCGCCCAGCACGGCGGCGATGGACTGGGCGACGGAGGGCTTTTCCGCGATCACTAATTTATGGTGTGTCATATTCATTTTTCTCCTTTTCTGCATAGCAAAAAGCAGCCCCGAAGGACTGCTTTTCGTGTCTGTTTTTCTAATCGTATATGAGTCAGGGCCGTTCAAGGCACCGCTTCCGTATCACATCCTTTTTCGCTGCATCTGGTCTCTCATGGGTACATTGTGCATCGGCGGGAGAAGGCGGCAAGTGTCGGGGTCCTAACGTTCCGGCGCTTTTGCCCGCAGTTTCTCCCGCAGGTCGGTGTCACGGTAGCAGGGACGGACGCAGACGGTGCCGTAGCGGGAACAGCCGCAGCAGAAATGCCCCTCCGGGGCGGGGGTACGCGGCGTTTCCTCTTTTCCCGGATAGGGGCGCTGCATCATCAGCCGCTCCAGCGGGTTTTTGGTGAAAAGGGTCATGCATCCGCGTCCTCCGTTTCCTCCGGCTCGTCCGCATCGTCCGCGTTTTCGTATTCCTCGTCCTCATCGCCGTAGTCGTAATCGTCCAAGTCTACAGGTCCCTTTGTGTCGGGCTTCTTCTTACGGAGCTTGAACCAATACAGCGCGCCGCCGCCCGCCATCAGGAGCAGCAGCACAATCACAACAAGACCGCTGCCGGACTTCTTTTCGCCGCCGTCCTTGTCGGGGCTGTCGCTCGTATCCGGCGTCGGGTCGGGCTCCGGCGTCTTTTCCGCGGCCTTTTCCTTTCCCATGCACTCCGTCATATTGGTCTTGCACACCTCGCAGGCGGTGTTGACCGCACCTGCCTCGCACTTATCCTTGCAGGAGCAGACGGGGGCGGAATCCTCGTCGATGAGTGCAAGCAGGTCACTTTCGTCCACAAGGTTCAAAAAGTAGGTTTCATACTGATCTCCGTCCTCGTCCAGTGGCTTATCGTAGTCGATCACCAGATAGAGGGTATGGCCGTTGCGGGTTTCCACCGCGATGAACTGCTTGTTGGTGTGCTTGTCATAGAGCAGGTCGCGGGTGACGGCGCTGCCGTTTTGGGAAAAGCCCGTCCCTTTCTCAATGGCGACAGGCGCGGCGGTATCGCTGGGTTCCTGTGCTTTCGCCGGCTCGGCGGCGGGCGTCTGTGCCGCAGCGGGCTTTCCCGTGCTGCCGGAGGTGCTGGAGGGCTTTCCTGCACCGGTATTGCTGCCGGTATTGCCGCTGCTGCCGGTATTGCCGGAGGGCTGCTTCCTGCAATCGCAGTCTGCGGGACAATGGGTGCTGTGCTGCTCCGGTGTGGGGCTGGGCGCAGGCGTTTCCTTTTCATAGAAGGGGTTGGCGATCACCAGATAGCCCGTGCGGTTGCCTGCGTTGTCCACGCCCATGATGTAAAAGTGGGAATCCCGCGTGTTTTTGTCAATGCGGACGCTGAACTCGCCGTTTTGCAGGGTGGTATAAAGCTCATCGTTCACATAGACCCCGGCTATGCCGGAGAGGGTGTCGGCGGCCTCCACGCGCAGCAGCGTACCGCTGACGCCCGCGCGAAGGACCGGCGCTTCAAGGTCTATGCAGCGCAGCTCCAGCGTCAGCGTATGCTCCGTGCCGTAGGGGTCGGTGACAAAGAAAAACACGATACCGTTGTCCGGCACCGTGTAGCGGGCGCGGCCGTCGTGGGCAAGCTGCTCCGTCAGGTCTGTTCTCTGCGCGTTTTCGCCCAGTGCTGCCTCCGCCTTGTTCCAGCCGGTGCCTTTCTTATCCACGATACGGACGGTGATTGTTACCGGTGCGTTGTGCCAGCCTGCCGGAATATCCGCGTCCAGCGCGTATTCCGCCTCCGGCTGCGGCGTTTCCGTCGTTTCAGGCGGCGCGGGAGCCGGTTCCTGTGTGTCCGGCCCTTGCTCTGCCGGAGGGGGCTCCGGCGTTTCTTCGGGCGTGACGGGAAGCTCGGCCTCCACGATCTCCGGCGTGCTTTCCGGCGCGCCGCCTGCCGGGGCGTCCTCCATATCCGTCGCCATGGCCATGCCGGACATGGTGAGGAACATCAGGGCAAGGCAAAGGACGGCGGCAACTCCGCGCAGCAGCCGGTTGTTATTCTTCTTCATGCACATAGTCCGTATCCTCCTTGGTATTGGGTGTGATAAAGGGCGCGCCGCCCCTTTTGAGCTGTGTGAGGAACTGCGCCAGCTCCTCCATGCTCATACCGGTGGCGCGGGCAAGGCCGATGATGTCGGTATTCTCCAGCTCGACGATGCTCTCGTCAAGCTCCCGGTTGCGGGACTGGAGGGCAGCGATCTTTTCATCGTTTTTCGCCCGTTCAGCCTTGAGCTTTATAATCTTAGGGTTCATTTTTGGCTCCTTTCAGTGAGATCAGGGCGGGGACAGCCGCCCGTAGGCAAGGAAGTGGGATTGCCAGTAGCTTGAATTGAGGCTTGTGTACTGGATGGGGTCGCCGCAGTGAAGCATCATGTTGTTTCCCACATAGATGCCCACATGGGATGCACCTGCCGTGTCGTAGGTGCCTTGGAAGAACACCAGATCGCCGGGGCGCAGGTTGGCGGCGGATACCC
>OMAS01001002.1_pt1 | contig 13038 bp, 10 predicted proteins | sample 1674031 | NCBI WGS metagenome assembly OMAS01 (sample SAMEA103958138, study PRJEB25191) | human gut metagenome | biome: human-associated habitat [ENVO:00009003]; feature: intestine environment [ENVO:2100002]; material: feces | place: Germany | collected 2013/2015 | reverse complement strand
GGATTTTTTCCGGGAATGTATTCGTCTGGAACAAAAATATAATACCAAAAATGTTACGATTTCCCACGCATTGCAGACGAACGGCTATGCGCTGAATGAGGAATGGTGTCAGTTTTTTGCAAAAAATCATTTCCTGATCGGTCTTTCTGTGGATGGAATCAAGGCGACGCATGATCTGTACCGGAAGGATGCTGTAGGAAAAGACACCTATTTCCGCGTTTTGGAATCAGCGAAGCTTTTGGAAGCTGCCGGTGTGGAATTTAACGTGCTGATGGTGGTAAACGGCAAGACGGCGCCGAAGATTCGCCGGATTTATGAAAATTTCCGGAAGCTGGGATTTTCGTGGCAGCAGTATATCGCCTGTCTCGATCCCATCAGCGAACGCCAGGGGCAGGAGGAATATTCTCTTTCCCCGGAGATGTACGGAAGGTTTCTGATCGAGCTGTTCGAACTGTGGGATCTGGATTTACGGCAGGGAAAACAGCCCTATATCCGTCAGTTTGAAAATTATGTCGGGATTTTACTGGGACAGTTCCCGGAATCGTGCGAGCAGCGGGGCGTCTGCAGCTTCCAGAATATCGTGGAGGCGGACGGCAGCGTGTATCCGTGTGACTTTTATGTACTCGACGAGTATCGGATCGGAAATTTAAACGAGGATTCGTTTGAAACGATTCATGAGAGACGATTAAAGCAGGGATTTGTGGAAGCTTCCTGCAATCATACAGAAGAATGCCGCGCCTGTCCTTATTTCATGATCTGCCGGGGCGGCTGCAGGCGGCACCGGGAGCAGCCGGGAAGCAGACCGGGAGAAAATTACTTCTGCCAGTCCTATCGGATGTTTTTTGATGCATGCCTGCCGAGACTGCAGGAGATCGCGGCAGCGATCCGCTCGCAGGGGCGTGTGTAAGTGATACACCCTTCGCAGATTGTTACAGTTCACACGCGCCATTCGCAAAAGCGCGTCTTCGACGCTCTCCGCTGCTTCGCAGCTCATTTTTGCTCATAAAGTGGCGCTCCCTCCGTACCTTTTTGTAAGCAGATTTTCATGCGAGCATGAAATCTGCTTACAAAAAGGTACGAGTGAACTGGAAACATAAAAGGCTTGCAAGTGCAGCCTTTTTTCGTTATACTACTTTAGTATAGCAAAGTGAAAAAGGAGGTTCCTATGGTTACATTGGCAAACGGCGGCGCCTGGCTGGTAAACGGCGCTGAAATCATAGCGGACGGTCCCAAGGCGCAGGCAGCGCTTGCGGCAAAGACCGGACGGACAGTATCCAAAGAAGAAGCAAAGAAGCGGACCATTGCGTACGGAATTTTAGAGAATCACAATACTTCCGGCAACATGGAAAAGCTGAAAATTAAATTTGATAAGCTGACAAGCCATGATATTACCTTTGTCGGAATTATTCAGACCGCGCGCGCATCGGGGTTGACGAAGTTCCCGATTCCTTATGTTCTGACCAACTGCCACAACTCCCTGTGTGCGGTCGGCGGAACGATCAATGAGGACGATCATTTATTCGGACTGACTTGTGCAAAGAAATACGGCGGCGTTTATGTACCTCCTCATCAGGCGGTTATCCACCAGTTTGCAAGAGAAATGCTCGCAGGCGGCGGCAAGATGATCCTCGGCTCTGATTCCCACACCCGCTATGGTGCGCTGGGAACGATGGCGATGGGCGAGGGCGGTCCGGAGCTGGTAAAGCAGCTGTTGAACCAGACCTATGATATCCGTATGCCGGAGGTTGTCGGCGTTTATCTGACCGGCAAGCCGGAAAAAGGCGTTGGTCCGCAGGACGTTGCTCTGGCGATTATCGGCGCTGTTTTTGCAAACGGTTATGTAAAAAATAAAGTGATGGAGTTCGTTGGCCCCGGCATTGCAAATTTAAGTGCGGATTTCAGAATCGGCATCGACGTTATGACGACAGAGACAACATGTCTTTCTTCTATCTGGCAGACAGATGACCAGATCCGCGAATTTTATGAAATTCACGGAAGAGAGGCAGAATATAAAGAGCTGGTACCCGGACAGACGGCATACTATGACGGTCTGATTGAGGTTGATTTATCAAAGGTAAAGCCGATGATCGCAATGCCGTTCCATCCGAGCAATACCTATACGATTGAAGAGCTGAATGCGAACCTGACGGATATCCTTGCAGATGTAGAGAAAAAGGCTGCAGTCAGTCTGGATAATGCGGTACCTTACAGCTTGAAGGATAAAGTGCGTGACGGCAGATTTTATGTGGATCAGGGAATCATTGCAGGCTGCGCAGGCGGCGGCTTTGAAAATATCTGTGCGGCCGCGGACATTTTAAAGGGTAGCTATATCGGAAATCAGGAGTTTACATTGAGTGTGTATCCGGCTTCCATGCCGATTTATATGGAACTGATTAAAAATGGCTGTGCGGCGACGATTCTGGAAACGGGAGCTGTTATGAAGACTGCGTTCTGCGGTCCTTGCTTCGGCGCTGGCGATACGCCTGCAAACAATGCGTTCTCGATCCGTCATTCTACAAGAAACTTCCCGAACCGCGAAGGCTCCAAGCTGCAGAACGGCCAGATTGCTTCGGTAGCTCTGATGGATGCCCGTTCGATTGCGGCGACTGCGGCAAATCAGGGACGCCTGACAGCGGCGACTGAATTCGACGGACCCATCGGCAAATATCAGTATCATTTTGATTCGAAGATTTATCAGAATCGCGTATTCGATTCCCATGGTGTGGCAGATCCCTCTGTGGAAATCCATTTCGGTCCTAATATCAAGGACTGGCCGACGATGTGCGCGCTTCCGGAAAATCTGGTGCTGCAGGTTGTTTCCGAGATTCACGATCCGGTTACGACGACAGACGAGCTGATTCCGTCCGGAGAGACAAGCTCTTACCGTTCCAATCCCCTTGGACTGGCAGAGTTTACTCTGTCCCGCAAGGATCCTGCCTATGTCGGACTGGCAAAGGAAATCCACAAGGCGCAGGAAGCTTTGATGGATGGCAAAGATCCAGTGACTGTAAAACCGGAGCTGGCAGAAATTATGGATGAAATCCATGTGCAGTTCCCGCAGGCTGCAAACGACAACATCGGGTTCGGTTCCACGATTTTCGCAGTAAAGCCCGGAGATGGTTCTGCGAGAGAGCAGGCTGCAAGCTGCCAGAAGGTGCTGGGCGGTTGGGCAAATATTGCAAACGAATATGCGACCAAACGGTATCGTTCCAATCTGATCAACTGGGGCATGCTTCCGTTCGTCATTCCGGACGGAGATCTTCCGTTTACCAACCATGATTACCTCTTCTTCCCCGGCATCCGCAAGGCGGTAGAGGAAAAGGCTGCAGAAATTACAGGATATGTGGTAGATGCAAACGGCTTGAAGCCGTTTACCGTAACCCTCGGTGAGCTGACCGATGAAGAGCGCCAGATCATCCTGAAAGGATGTCTGATTAACTATAACCGCGTGGAGAAATAAGGCGTGGGGAGCTTTCTGCATAGAAGCGTGCGTCTCTGCATAGACTGCCGTATAGGAAAATACCGGCAGCAGCGGAGGGTTCATGATGCAGGAAACAATGGAAAAAAGAACAAACAGAACCGTAGGAAAGAGCCGTCAAAAGGACTTTTTTGCGGTTCTTCTTTTTTTCTTTCTGCTGCCGTATACCTGCAGCAGTGTAGTGCGGGCAGGGCAGGAAAAAACGGTGGAAACCATTGTGCCCGTATCCGGCAGGACAGTCCGGATGCAAAGTGGAAGCGACGTCCGAACGATGACAGAGGAAGCATTTCTGATCGGCGCGCTGGCGGCGGTGATTCCTGCAGAATATGAACCGGAAGCGCTCAAAGCCCAGGCGGTGATTCTGCGCAGCAGCTGCGTCGCGGGAGGGCATCTGGAGGAGACCGTGTTGGAGAATGGCACGATCGGAGCAGCGCAGGAGAGCATCTCTCAAAATAGTGTAAGTGCCGTTGAGCCGCGGATTATCGACAGTAATAGCGGTTTTTCGTACCTGGACAAGGCGCAGCGCAAGCGTCTGTGGGGCGAGCAGGCAGACGTGTTGGAGGAGCGCTGCAGGGAGGCGGTGCGCGCTTCTTCAGGTTATGTTCTCGAATGGCAGGGAGCGGCTGTCAGCGCACCGTTTTTTCGCCTGAGCGCAGGGCGGACAAGGAGCGGGACAGAGCTTTTCGGACAGGAGTCGGACTGGTGCAAAAGCATCGCCTGTCCGGTAGATGAGACTGCAGAAGATTTTTTACAGGAAAAGAGCATGAAAACAGAGCGGTTTTTCGGGATGCTGGAGGCAGAAGGCGTATCAGTGGAAAAGGATGCCCCAAAGCTTGTACTGATGCGGGACAGCGCCGGATACGTATTAAATGTCCGCGCGGGACGGTCATCCATAGAGGGGGAACGGTTTCGGCAGCTGTTTGAGCTTCCGTCGTCGTGTTTTTTCCTGGAAGAGCAGGGCGGAAAAATGGTGATTACGACGAAGGGAATCGGGCACGGGATCGGATTGGATCAATATTATGCCAATGCGCTTGCGAAGCAGGGAGCTTCCGCAGAAGAAATTTTGGAGCTGTTTTTCCCGGGACTTTTGAAAAAAACGGAATAAAACGGTTGAATTGCGTTCAAACTAAGCCTGAACACAGGAAACAGGAAAGGATGAGCGTGATGAGAAGAAAAAGAACAGGCGGAAAAAACAGCGCATACCGCAGAGAAAAAGCGATCATGACAGCTTCGGTCGTTCTGGTACTGGCGGCGATGACAGTGACGGGCATTTCTGTGTACCGCAATCATCAGAAAAGCCAGGAGGAAGAGCAGCATATTGTAGATTTCTCCAAATTGGAGAAGGAGACGCAAAGTCCTGTGGCGCAGGCACAGAATCAGTCTGCGCAGAATGTGACCGGCAGCGATAAAGACAGTGGAGAGCTGGATTATGACCCCTATTATGCGCAGAAGGATAAAGATCTGAGTGCACCTGCAAAAACAGGCGGGGAATCGGGCGCAGGAGCAGCCAGAGAACAGGAAACGGGAAGTCAGCCGACGGAGGAGCCCCAAAATCGCAACATCGGCTATGCAGAGTATCGAAACGAAGCGTACAACAGCGACGGAGGTTCGAGCGAACTGGCATCCGGCGGCGGTCAGGCGAATGCGGCAGACGCTGACAAAAAAGCGAACGGAACAACCGCGAGTCAGGATGCAGCCGACAATCAGGACGAGGCGCTTGCAGCGTCTGCGAATATCGCAGTGCAGGAGAGCCAGCTGTCCTTTGGCGAAAGCAGTAAGCTGGCATGGCCGATTGCAGGCAACGTTCTGTTAAATTACAGCATGGACAAGACAATTTATTTTCCGACGCTGCAGCAGTACAAATATAATCCGTCGATTGTAATCAGCGCAGCAGAAGGAACAGGCGTGGCATGCGCAGCAGATGGAATTGTGGAATCTGTGTATGAGGATGCGCAGACCGGACAGACTGTTGTGATGCGTCTTGGAGGTGGATACGAGCTGACCTATGGACAGCTGCAGGAAGTGACTGTGGAAGAGGGAGACTATGTGGAAACCGGCGCGGTGATCGGACATGTGGCGGAGCCGACAAAATATTACTCGGTAGAGGGCTCCAATGTTTATTTTAAACTGACAAAGGACGGGGAAGCGGTCAATCCGCTGGATTATCTGGGATAAAAATTCCCGGTAGCCCGGTTCCAAAAAGGAGCCTGACTGCCGGGAATTGTATTACATAGTTTTGTCGAACCTTTTACGTACTTCGATATAGGAAAGTATCGCCTCTACTGTGCCATCAAAGCCGAGACGGGAGCTGTCCAGAGACAGGTCGTAATTCTGGGCGTTTTTCCATTCCTGGCCGGTGTAATACTTGTAGTAGTGGGCACGGTATTCGTCGGTCTGAGCGATGAGCTTCTGAACGTCAGAAACAGAAAGACTGTTGACCTTCATTGCTTCCTGCAGACAAAAATCTTCGGGCGCGTGGACAAAGACACGGACAACGCCTGGAACATCTGCAAGGATATGGTCGGCGCAGCGTCCGATGATAACGCAGGAGCTTTCCTCTGCGAGCTGGCGGATGATTTTTGCCTGATAGCGAAAAAGGTTGTCATCCTTTGTAAAACCTGCGCTTTCCGGGGAAAGCGGGGAGGCATTTTTGAAGCCGCCGGTAAGGAACGCACGCAGAGAGCCGTGCTTTTTTTTCTCATCCTGGAACAGAGTGGGATGAATGCCGCTTTCTTCGGAAGCGAGCGAAATAATCTCCCTGTCGTAGCAGGGAATGTCCAGACGCTTTGCCAGCATTTTGCCGACGGTACGTCCGCCGCTGCCGTACTGACGGGCGATGGTAATTACTGTGTTTGACATAATTGTTTCCCCCTTATTCGCCGAGATAAGCTTTCTTGATCGCTTCATCATGTAAAAGTGCCTGTGCATCATTTTCCTTTACGATGCGTCCTGTTTCGAGGACATAGGCGCGGTTTGCGATGGAAAGTGCTTTTTTTGCGTTCTGTTCTACCAAAAGGATGGTAACGCCCTGTTTGTTGATCTCCTGAATGATATCAAAAATTTCAGAAACCAGAAGCGGGGACAGACCCATGGAGGGCTCGTCCAACAGCAGGATGCGGGGATTTGCCATCAGCGCGCGTCCCATTGCAAGCATCTGCTGTTCACCGCCGGAAAGAGTTCCTGCCAGCTGGCGGGTACGTTCCTTTAAGCGGGGAAACCGCTCATAAACCATTTCCAGGGAATTGTTGATTTCCTGCTTGTCTTTTCTGGTGTAAGCGCCCATTTTCAGGTTTTCCAAAACCGTCAGATTGGAGAACATCCGGCGTCCTTCGGGGACGTGGGAAATTCCCTGCTTCACGATTTTGTGCTCCGGCATTCTGGAAATCTCCTGATCCTGAAATCGGATCGAACCGGACTTTGCGCTCAGCATGCCGCTGACAGTCTGCAGGGTGGTGGTTTTGCCGGCACCGTTTGCGCCGATCAGTGCGACGATCTCGCCTTCGTTTACCTGAAAGGAGATGTCTTTAAGGGCGTGGATCACGCCGTAATATACATTGATATTTTCTACAGTGAGCATTGCCATAAAAGAAGCCTCCTTTAATCGCCCAGATATGCCTTGACAACGGCAGGATCGTTTAATACCTTATCAGGAGTGCCTTCTGCCAGCAGACGACCGAAATTCAGGACATAGAGGTATTCACAGATACCCTGTACCAGCTTCATGTCATGCTCGATCAAAAGGATGGTGACCTGATACTCCTTGCGCACCAGACGGATCGTATCCATCAGTTCTCCGGTTTCGTTGGGGTTCATGCCGGCGGCAGGCTCATCCAGAAGCAGAAGCTCCGGTTTGGTTGCAAGCGCACGGGCAATTTCCAGTTTACGCTGTTTGCCATAGGGCAGGTTGGATGCCAGCGTCTGAGCAGAATCCTCCAGCCCGAAGACTCGCAGGATTTCCATGGAACGCTCGGTCATTTCTTTTTCCTTTTTGTGGTAGCTTCCCACATGTAAAAGGCTTTCTGCAAGGGAATACTGCACCTGATTGTTTAAGCCGGTCATAACGTTGTCCAGAACACTCTGCTGTGGGAATAGTCGGATGTTCTGGAAGGTGCGGGCAACGCCCATGCGGTTGATTTCATAAGGCTTCTGTCCGTCCAGGCGGATACCGCCGTCTGTGGGGCGGTAAACGCCGGTCAGCATGTTGAATACGGTGGTTTTGCCGGCACCGTTTGGTCCGATCAGGCCCACCAGGCCGCCTTTTTCGATGGACATGGTAAGATCATCAACGGCCCGCAGACCGCCGAAGGAAATACCGAGTCCGGTTACTTCGAGAGTTGCCATATCAGTTTACCCCCTTTCCAGCTGCCTTTTTCGCAGTCCGTTTTTCCTTCTGTGCGCTGAAATATTCTGTCAGACGTTTCTTTGCGCCGGAATTGTTGAAGATCATCATAACGATCAGCAGGATCGCATAGATGAGCATCCGGTAGTCGTTCATGGAGCGCAGAAGCTCAGGAAGCACGGTTAAAAGTGCAGCGGCGATGATCGAGCCCCAGATATTTCCAAGACCGCCCAGAACGACGAATACCAGAATGAGGATCGAGGTATTAAAGTCGAATTTGGATGCGGTGACGGTAGAGAAATTCATGGCGTAAAGGGTGCCTGCCATACCTGCAAAAACGGCGGAGATCACGAATGCCAGCAGCTTATAGCGGGTTACAGAAAGTCCAATGCTCTCTGCGGCAATCTTGTTGTCGCGGACAGCCATGATGGCACGGCCGGTACGGCTGTGAATCAGGTTCAGGACTAAAAACAGCGTGATCAGGATCAGGACAACGCCGGAAGAAAAGGTGGAAAGCTTCTGGACACCTCCGACACCCATGGGGCCGTTGATGATCATGGAACCGCCATCTGCAAGGGTAAAATGCTGTTCCAGAAGGCTGAAGTGCAGTCCTTTTTCATCCAGACCGATATAGAGCACGTTGATAATATTCTTGATAATTTCACCGAATGCAAGGGTAACGATGGCAAGATAGTCACCTTTTAAACGAAGTACGGGGATGCCGACGATGAGTCCTGCAATTCCGGCAAAAAGGCCGCCGACGATCATGGAAATGGCAAGGCGCAGAGGACCGTTCGGAATCGCAGCGGCAAGGGAGGTGGAAACCACGATGCCGGTAAAAGCGCCGACCGACATAAAGCCGGCATGCCCTAAAGAAAGCTCGCCTAAAATGCCGACGGTAAGATTTAAGGAGATCGCCATGATGATGTAGGCACAGATCGGAACCAGCTGTCCCTTTAAGGAAGAGGTGATGTTTCCGGTTGCGATCATGGCTTGGATCAGGATAAAGGCGAGAATGACGATCGTATAGGAAATTGTGCAGTCTTTTCTGGCTGACAGAATAGGTTTGAGTTTGTTCATGCTGCTACCTCATACTTTCTCGCTGACGTGTTTGCCCAGCAGACCATCCGGCTTTACGATCAGGACCACGATCAGAACCGCAAATACGATCGCATCGGACAGCTGTGTGGAAATGTACGCTTTGGAAAAGATCTCAATAATGCCGAGCAGGATACCGCCGATCATTGCGCCGGGAATGGAGCCGATGCCGCCAAATACAGCTGCAGTAAATGCCTTGATGCCGGGCATGGAGCCTGTGGTGGGCATCAGGGTCGGATAGGCGGAGCAGAGCAATACACCTGCGATGGCCGCCAGACCGGAGCCGATGGCAAAGGTCAGGGAAATGGTTGTATTGACATTGATACCCATCAGACCTGCAGCAGCCTTGTCTTCAGAAACTGCGCGCATCGCCGTTCCCATTTTTGTCTTGTTGGTGAAAAGAGTCAGACAGATCATGATCAGGATGCAGGCAAGGATCGTAACGATCGTGACGCCGGAAACGATCAGCTGTCCGTCAAAAAGCTTTAAGGTCCAGCTTCCGGTTACGGAAGAAAAGGTTTTCGGGCTGGAGCCCCAGATCAGCAGGGCGGCATTCTGCAGAAAATAGGAAACGCCGATGGCAGTGATCAAAACTGCGAGGGAAGGAGCCTGACGCAGGGGCTTGTATGCCAGACGTTCTACAACGATGCCGAGAACCGTGCAGACGATGATGGAAAAAAGGACAGATACCAGCGGAGAAAGTCCGAGATAACTGGTGGTACAGAAGGAAATATATGCGCCCACCATGATGACGTCTCCGTGGGCAAAGTTCAGCATCTTGGCGATACCGTATACCATTGTGTATCCCAGTGCGATGATCGCGTATACGCTTCCAAGACTGATGCCGTTGATCAGATGTGATAAAAAGGTCATAAGCTACCTCATTTCTCTGTATGACGCAAGGGAGCGCCGTATCAAAAACGATAACGGTGCTCCCTTGCGCATTGATAAAATCAAAATTAAAGGGTAAGTATTACTCCATGCCGACGTAAGCGCCGTTTTTGATCACCATACCCTTAGGAGTCTTGGATACGGCACCGGTGGAATCCCAGGTGATGCCTGTACCGGTTAAACCGTCATAGGACAGAGTCGGGAAGGCTTCGATCATCTTGTCGCAAAGCTCCTCTGCAGACATATCTGCGGTAGCGCCGGATGCCTCCAGAGCTGCTTTATAAGCATATACACAGTCATAAGCATCTGCTGCGAACTGGTTCGGAACATCGCCGTAGAGTTCCTGGTATTTGGTTACAAAGCTCTGGGTCTTTTCATCTGTCGCATCAGCGTTGAAGGGAGTCAGCAGCATAACGCCTTCTGCCAGAGAGGTGTCAAAACCTTCCAGGGTCAGGATACCATCCATACCGTCTACGCCAAAGAAGGTGGGTTCATAGCCCATATCCTTTGCCTGCTTTAAGATCAGGGAAGCGGGCTGATAATAGATAGGAAGGAAGAGCAGGTCAGCACCTGCATTCTTTGCTTCGGTCAGCTGTACGGAGAAGTCATTGGAGCTTGCATCTGTAAAGGTGGTTGCGGAAACGATTTCCAGACCCTTTACATCTGCTTCTGTTTTGAATTTCTCGTAGATGCCGCTGGAGTATACATCGTCATTTCTGTAGATGACAGCGATTTTTGTGCCGAGCTTCTGATCTGCAATATAATCAGCGGATGCAAGACCCTGGTTGGGGTCAGCAAAACACATCTGGAATACATTGTCCTTGCCCTCTGTAATAGCGGTAGAGGAAGCGGAAGGAGTCAGACCAAAGATACGGTCAGCAAAGTGCTCTGTACTGGTTGCTTCACAGGGCTTTGTGGTAACGGAAGCCAGGGAAATCTGCATGCCCCAGTCCTTTAATGCATTGTAAGCGGAAACTGCTTTTTCCGGGTCGTTCTCGTCGTCCTCATATTTGAGTTCGAACTGTACGGAACCGCCTGCTTCGTTGATCTCGTCAACGGCGATCTGTGCGCCGTTCTTTACAGCGTTGCCGTAGATTGCTGCCGCGCCGGTCAGGGGAGCGGTACCGCCGATTTTAAATACATTTACGCCTTCTGCAGAAGCAGAAGAATCTGCTGCTTCGGTAGCAGCGGCAGCAGTGGTTTCAGCGGAAGCGTCTGCTGCAGTGTCAGCTGCAGTGTCAGCTGCAGTAGAGCCGCAGCCTGCAAGCATAGCGCTGCACATGGCGGCTGCCAGTAAAACACTCATGGTTTTTTTCATAATAGTTCCTCCTTTTCAAAAGAAAAATGCCTTTCCTGGAAGAAATGTCTTTTGTAGAAAGACATCTGTCTTTGTAACGTGTCTGTATTATACACCTATTTGCAGAAAGGTGCGAAAAAATTTTACAAAAAATTAATATTTCAGCGCTTTAACTGGATAATACGGTAAAACATATCGGTATTTTAGGCAAACTGACTGCTGATTTTCCTTTACGGAGCAGTGGATTGAGCGTATACTATGGCATGAAGTAATTTTGGAAAACAGTAGAAGAGGAGAAAGACATGAAGGTTGTAGTATTAGCAGGCGGAATCAGCACGGAACGTGACGTATCCCTGATTTCCGGCAAGATGATTTATCAGGCGATGAAGAGACTGGGACATCAGGCTGTCCTGCTGGACGTTTTTCTTGGAATGGAACGGGATGACATTGATCATATTTTTGAAAGTGATGAGGATTTTTCTGCAGGAATCGAAGCGATTCATGAGATCAATCCCGATATCAGTGCGGTAAAGGCACTGCGGAAGGACGGCGGCAAATGTTACTTTGGACCAAACGTGATCAAGATCTGTCAGATGGCGGACGTTGTCTTTTTAGGACTGCACGGTGCAGACGGAGAAGGTGGAAAGGTGCAGGCGGCATTTGATCTGCTGGGAATCCGCTACACCGGCACAGACTTTGTCAGCGGCGCGCTGGCGATGGATAAGTGCCTTGCAAAAGAACTGTTTATGCAAAACGGGATTCCGACCCCAGCAGGCTTCCGCCTGAAAAAGGGTCAGGAGCCGGGAGAAGGCCAGCAGCCGAAGTTTCCCTGCGTGGTAAAGGTAAGCTCCGGTGGTTCGAGCATCGGCGTTTCCATCGTGCAGAAAGAAGAGGACTATCAGGCAGCGCTCGATGACGCATTTTTATATGGAGACGAGGTCGTTGTAGAAGAGTATATCAAGGGCAGGGAGTTAACCTGCTGCGTGCTGGACGGCAAAGCGCTTCCGATCGCGGAAATCGCGCCGAAGGAAGGCTTTTACGATTACAAAAACAAATATCAGGCAGGCAGCACCATTGAGATTTGCCCCGCGCCGATCGGCGAAGAGAGCACCAGAAAGATCCAGAAGATTTCAGAGCGTGTATTCGATGCCCTGCGCCTGCATAAATATGCCCGGATGGATTTTATGATGGATGAGGCCGGAAACGCCTACTGTCTGGAGGCGAATACGCTCCCCGGCATGACTCCCACCTCCCTGATTCCCCAGGAAGCTGCGGCGGTCGGCATCAGCTATGACGAGCTTTGCCAGAAGATTCTGGATATGGCATTTGAGGACTGAAAAGGATGTAGCTTTTCAACTGTAAAATGGAGACCAAAAGTGATATGAAAAACATGACGATATGGAATATAGCAAGAGCCTGTAAGGGGCATCTGGCTGTGCCGGCGGGAAAGCATACCGGAACCTGTCCGGCGGCGGGAATGGCTGTAATCCGCGGCTATTCCGGCAAAGAAGCGGCAGGAATCGTAATCGATTCCCGCAAAGTGGAACCGAGCGATATTTTTGTGGCAATCCGCGGAGAACGGGTGGATGGTCATCAGTTTATCCGGGAAGTTTTTGACAAGGGCGCGATTGCAGTTGTGTGTGAAGAAGAACCGGAAGAACTGCCGGGTCCCTGCATCCGTGTGGAGGACAGTCTGGCTGCGCTTCGGCAGATCGCTGCGTTTTACAGAGAGCAGATGCCAATTCCGATCGTTGGGATCACCGGAAGCGTCGGTAAGACCAGTACAAAAGAATTTGTTGCGTCAGTGCTTGCACAGAAATACAAGACACACAAGACGCAGGGCAATTTCAACAACGAAATCGGCGTGCCGTTGACACTGCTTGCTATGCCGGAGGATGTAGAGGCTGCCGTTGTGGAGATGGGCATCAATCATTT
>OMAS01000998.1_pt1 | contig 13092 bp, 14 predicted proteins | sample 1674031 | NCBI WGS metagenome assembly OMAS01 (sample SAMEA103958138, study PRJEB25191) | human gut metagenome | biome: human-associated habitat [ENVO:00009003]; feature: intestine environment [ENVO:2100002]; material: feces | place: Germany | collected 2013/2015 | reverse complement strand
GAAGCAACCGATGGCTACTACGCCCAGCTGAATGAGATTAACGCAAAGGTATCTTCATTCAACCTGGAAACTATTGCCGAGGCGTGGGATTCTTCGCTTCAAGGCTATATGCCGGAGATTGAAGGAAGCACGAAGGAGAAGCTGGAAACAGCTTTGAACAATGCGTTGCTGGCGCACCCGGACGTACAGACTTGGACTGCAGCTGATGTGGCAAGCTGGATGGGATTAGACAAGCTCAATCTCGATACGGCGGTTCAGACAGACATTGCGACTCAGATTTTGCAGACGGCACTTGCGGTACCGGATGGTACCAAAGAGAAGATCATGCAAGACTTCAAAGATTCTGTACCGACTGCGGAAGAAATCAAGGAAGCAATCGACTGGGACTCAATGACTAATGAGGACTGGACGGAACTCATGGAGTCCATCACAGGTCCGACAGAAGGCGAGTCAATCGGCTTGAATGCAGAGGATCTGAAAAAGAAGATGTCAGACTACTACGGCGAGTATTTCGAGAGCGTCAAGACGTCCTATTCAGAAGCACTTCACAACGCCCTGGAGAACAGCGGCAGTGAAGAAACACTCAGCACATTTATGCAACAGTATATGCAGGATCAGATGGCCGATTTTGATTTTTCGACGGTCATGGAGAATTACGGTCCTATCTCGAATGAGTATTATGCTACGCTGCAGGCAGAGTGGCAGACAGCTGGAACGAACCTCGGAACGTCTCTCAACACGGGAGCGTCAACGAGTCTTACCAACGGCTCGGCAGGATTGAGAACCAGCCTGCAGACATCTCTCAATACAGCAACGGCAAGTCCGTTCAGCATCAGTCCGACGGTAAACGTAACACCGAAGTACAACCTGCTGACACTGCCGACAATTCCAACAACGACATCCACACCAGCGAAACACGCTGCGGGCGGTCGAGTTGGTGGCGGCCCTCAGCTGTCATGGTTGGCAGAGGAAGGTTGGGACGAGTTTGTTATCCCGACAAATCCAAGCCGAAGGACAAGAGCACTTGAATTGTACGAGCAGGCAGGCGAAGCACTCGGCGTTTCTAAGCACGCAGAGGGCGGTCGCGTAGAAAGCTCAAATTTGAGTGATATGGTATCAGACCATAATTTATTCACTGAGGCGACAAGAAACGCATCCTATGGCTATAACGAAACCACAGAAGGTAATTATGAGGACAACTCAGCAGAAACATTTGCTCCGGTAAGTTCAGAGGTTCCGACCTCTACACCACAGACCGGTCCGATCAGTGTAAATGTTGCAGTAAGTCCAAATTTCCAAATCGAGGCAAAGGAAGGTCAGAGCGAGGAAGATATTGTTGCCGTAATCAGAAGGCACTTAGGCGAGATCGCAGACGAACTCGGTGGAAACATAGCCGACAAGTTAAGCGAGGTATTCGCCAATATGCCAGTATCAAGCACGAAAGGAGCGTAGGCGATGGATATTAAACTGATTCCGGTGGAAAAGGGCTCAAAGTTTACGTTCCCGGCTCTACCCGAAAAGGTGCAGGGCAAATATGCAGCCAAGTACCAAAGTTTCGACATCATCTCCCTGGGTACCGTAAAGGTACCTAAGGGGACGGATGTTTCAGAGTTTTCGTGGGATGGTGTATTTTTCGGAGCGTCAAAGAAGAATGAGGCAATCGTCAAGACGAACGCCTGGAAAAGTCCAAATGAGTGTGTGAAAATTCTGAATGACTATATGTTTAATGAGACAGTGCTTACATTGATCGTAACGGAAACGTGGATAAACGTGGATGTTACGATTTCTTCATTTCAGCCGAGACCGGTTGGAGCGTATGGCAATGTCGAGTATTCCATTACGTTTGTTCAGAAGAAACCGCTGAAAATCTACAGTACAAATGAACTGAAAATTGCGGCGTTTGTAAGGAAAACGAAGCCGAGAGCCAGTTCATCATCGAGCGGAGGCAATTATACAGTAGTCTCCGGAGATACGCTGTGGGGCATCGCTTCAAAGAAACTGGGAAGCGGTACCAAGTGGACGACAATTTACGATGCAAACAAGGATACGATAGAGTCCACAGCAAAGAAGCACGGAAAGAGCAGTTCGGATCACGGTCACTGGATATGGCCGGGAGAAGTTCTGACAATCCCGGGATAGGAGGTCACTATGATTGATTTGACGAAAATCCAGTACCGGGTCGTGGTTATGGACGAAAGTAAGAACCAGTACAACATTAAGGAGTACATCGAAAACCTCGGATGGGAAGAGAACGATGGCGAGTTATCCGTCAGAACCTCATTTGTGGCAAAGAATGATAAGACATCCAAAGGCTATCTGTCGAAGATAATCAAGCCGGGATGCCTGGTCGGAGTATTCGCAACAGATGGTGCTTCCCAGGACGAGGAAGTAGCACGAGGGTACGTGGAAACGTGGAATCCGGTTGAAAAGAGCGGAGGACATACGCTGAAATGTACCTGCTACGACGAACTTTACAAGCTGCAGAAGAGCCAGGATAACAGATATTTTCCTTCCGGAACCGGCACAAAGTCGGCGATAGAAGGGATTCTTGATGATTGGGAGATACCGCAGGAATCATATCAAGGTCCGAATGCTTCACACGGCAAAACGGTGGAGAACAATAAGTATCTGTCAGACATCATCATCAATTTGCTGGACGATGCAGCAAAGAAAGGCGAAGAGCAGTGTTTTGTGCAGGCCAGGAAAGGCAAGACATCCGTTATTCCGAGAGGAAGCAATAAGACGGTGTATGTATTCCGAACGGATAACACACAGATGTTCAGTCAGAGCATAAGCACAGCAGATATGATTACCAGGGTCAAGGTTGTAGGGAAGGCAGACGATGATGGAAGAACCAGTGTTGAAGCCACGGTAAACGGCGAGACAAAGTATGGTATCCGTCAGAGAATTTATACGAGAGGTAAGGATGAAAGCCTTGCGGATGCTAAATCTGCAGCACAGGAAATCTTAGACGACGAGGGAAAAATCAAGAAGGAGATTAAAGTACAGTCTCCGGACGTTCCGTTTGTCCGAAAAGGCGACCTGGTGTATGTAATGAGTGAGCTTGCCCAGTCGTATTATTACGTGAAAGGCATCCAGCACACGGCAGACACCTACAGCATGACGATGGATTTGGAGCTTGCAGAACCAAAGAAGGAAAAGGCAAGCTCCGAAAAAAAGAAAGATTACAATGTGGGCGACATCGTGAATTTCCATGGTGGAACTCATTATGTGAGCAGCTACCCAGGCTCAAAAGGCTATAACGCCAGGGCAGGAAAAGCAAAGATTACGATTAAGAACGGTTCCGGAAAAGCACACCCTTGGCATCTGATCCACACGGACAGCGGAAGCAATGTGTATGGGTGGGTTGACGACGGAACTTTTGATTAAAGGCAGGTGATATAGATGAACCAATTTGACGGACACCCAGGGACAGCGAAACTGGCACAGGTGTTAGATAAGCGAACCTCTCAGAAAACAGAGTCTCCGTTGACTTTGGATTTTGGAGAAATCCAGGCGAACGGAAGTTTGAAAACGAACACATTCCCGGTGCCGATACCGAAGGGAGACTACACGATTTGCAGACTGGCTGCAGGATTGACACTTTCAACCTCAGAACAGAGCTGGCTCGGCAAAGCACCGTCGGGCGTTCCTCTTCATAGCCACAGCGTAACGATACCGGCGGTAAAAGCGGGAGATCGTGTGCTGGTTGCCTGGATTCAGAGTGAAGCAGTCGTAATCGATGTGATCGAGAAATCATAAAGGAGGCGAGGCAAATGTCACAGCCACTATTTCCGGTTGTTGAGGTACCGGATTTTATCTCGGAGGACAGCCAGTACGACACTCAGTACAAAAGGAGTATGAAGTGGGACCCGGAACTGGGAGACTTCGTGAGAGATGGGGCGCACCGGATTAAGGAATGCGACGGCAAAGAAGCCTTCGCCATTTGGTGTTTTAAGATTGCACAGACAGAGCGGTACCGCTGTTTGGCGTACCCCGATTCAATCGGTACCGAAATGGAGCGTGCCATGGATAACGACGATGAAAAAACCGTTGAGTCCATGGTGGAAAGAACAATCACAGATGCAATTATGGTAAATCCCCGGGCAGAAAATGTCCGGGATTTTCAATTTACCTGGGAAGGCGATCAGATGCACGTAACCTTCAAGGTAAAGGGTAGCAACTGGGATGAAGAAATAGAGATTAGCTTGTAAAGGAGGTGGAGAGTATGCAGCCGGAATTTAACAGACCGGAGTTCCTGGAAGGAAACTCGGCAGAGGAAATTCACGAGCGAATGATGAATAACTTGCCGGACGACATCGACGATATGCCGGGTGGTTTTCCGTATGATATGACAATGCCTGCAGCATTGGAAAAAGACGAAATTATCAATTTCCATATCGTAAGGGCGCTGATGATTGCGTTCCCGGAATATGCCTGGGATGAATGGCTAGACCTCCACGGTCGCCAGGTGCATCTTACAAGGCACAAAGCGGAACCGGCTTTTGGCTATGTGAAAATCACAGCTGCAGAAGGAACCGAGATTTTATCCGGAACGGTATTCTGTACGGCGGCAACCGAAACCGGCCCGTCGATTGAGTATGCCACCACAGAGGATGCGGTTGTTGGAAGCGAAGGATCAGTGCTTATACCGGTATCAGCGGTTGAAGCAGGCACAGGTTCTAATGTAGCGGCGAATACGGTCGTGCTGATGATGGTACCCAATAAGAATGTGACCGAGATTAACAATCCGGAGCCTATTCGTGGCGGTACTGAAAGAGAGACAGACGATGATTTTTACGACAGGATTGCCGCAGAGTACGACAACAGCATGACCTACCTGGGAAACGATACGGACTATAAGAGATGGGCTAAGCAGGCAGGAGCAGGAGATGCGATAGTTATTCCAGTTTGGAACGGTCCTGGCACAGTGAAGCTGGTGCTGGTAGACGGAAACGGAAAACCGGCCAATGCGAAGCTGGTGCAGGATGTGTATAACTACATCGTTTCTCCAAATGACAGGTCAGCGAGACTGCTTCCTACCGGAACAGCAGAACTGACTTGTGCGGCAGCCACAACGGTTGCCGTAAATTATGTTATTGCAGGACTCAGCTACGATGAAACAACAGGCATCGAGCAAATTAAGGCAGACTTTACGGAAGCCGTGAGAGCGGTCTATGCGCAGGCGAAAACCGAAGGAGTTCTGAGATACAACGATGTAAGACCGCTGATTTCAGCAATCGCAGGAGTCGAGGACTTTGAAACATTCACAATGAATGGGAAAATGCAGAACATCACTCTGAAAAGTGAGGAGTACCCGGACACCGGTACCCTTAATTTTAGTTAGGGGGTGGGAATGTGGAAAAGTTTGATTTAGAGAATTTCCCGGTCAGCGAGAGTGCGAAGAACATGATTGCCTCAGTGTCCGATGGCTTTTACGACAATTCCTATGTTGGAAAGTGGCTGTACGAAGTCATGGGCCAGGAATACGACACGGCAAGAGAAATAGCTGAGGATATTCTAAACCAGCTGTTTCCGGAAACTGCCACATGGGGACTGATGTACCACGAGATTAAGTGGGGACTGCCGGTGCGAGAAAATCTTCCATACGAGGAGAGGCGACAGCTGATTTACCGAAAGAGAGACTATCGGGCACCAATGACACCGTATCGGATGGAAGGGTACTTAAAAACCGCCACCGGATTTGATGTACGAATTGCAGACATCAATGATCCGGGAGATTATGGTTTCGTGGCACCACACCCGAATGTGTTCAAAGCGTACTTCATGGGTGAAGGAACACTTGCATCGAAGCGGGCGAGAGCCATGCTGAATGAACTGAAACAGTCACACACGATGTTTACAATGAATGACCGAACCGAGATTGTATCAGACAATCGGAACTTAGAAGAGACGAATCTGAAAAAGATAATCTTCCATATCGCAGAGTCGTTTTGGTATAGCGATCTGCTAGATGGAAGAAAACTGCTGAATGGTTCAACTACGTTGTTTCCATATTCGAGATACGATCTCGTTCTTGGATTCAAATATTTGTTTGGTGAGACTGGAAACGAAAACAATATAGAGTTTGAAAACCTACGGTTTATTTCAAAGCACTGGAAAGAAAGCTCGGCGCAATTCGGCAAAATAGAAACAAAGTCAGATGTATCTTTTTGGAAGCTGCCATTGCTTGATGGCTCCAGGATGCTTGATGGTACAGAGAAATTAGATGTTATGAGGAACTACTCGCTGACTATGTTCACGAAAGTGACAAGCGAACTATTTTCGACTGAATTGTTCGAGGCATCAATCGGTACGGAAATCCCATTTGAAACAGAAGAAACCGGAATTGCGAAAATCATTACCGCAGCAGAATTAAATTACTGGAATCTGATTTTTTTGGACGGCAGAGCTTTGCTAGATGGAAACGATGCATTGGATTCTTCAACAAGAAAAGCCGGAAAACCAATCATAAGAATGCGTGCGCCTATAGAAGAGAAATACAATGAACTGCGGGCAGAAGTAATAACCAAGACGTGGAATTACAGGTTTTTGGACGGCAGCGTATCGCTGAACGGATCAAGAAACCTTGATTCAATTTATAGAAAGGAGCAAATACAATGAGCGTAGAAAAAAGCAAGAATGCTGTAATCACCAAGAAAGGAAGAGAAAAACTGGTCAAGGCAAGAGCAGGGGCATTGACATTGCCGAAGATTACAGGAATGGCGTTCGGCAGTGGTGGCGTTAATGAATCCGGCACTGTTATTGCGCCTACCGAATCGCAGGCGAAACTTACAAAGGAACTGTATCGCAAGGAAATAGATACATACTCATTTCCGAACGACACAACCTGCAGATATGAGTGTACCCTTACAGAAAGCGAACTTGCAGGCGCAGAAATCAGCGAGATTGGACTGTACGATGCCGATGGTGATATTGTGTGCATTAAAACATTTACAAGGAAAGGTAAAGATGATGATGTCCAGCAGACATACGTGCTTGACGACATCTTCTAGGAAGGAGGAACAACGTGAAAAGTTATAAGGTAAATGAAGCGGATGCAATATTTTCGGAATCTGTCAATATCACAGAAACGACAGATACCAACCATGCCGATAATATCAATGCGGCTCCTAAAACGGTTTTTGAAAATACAGTAGCTCTTAATCGAGAGGTTAAGGCAATAAAAAAGAATATGGAGGAAGAAAGCGGAGAATCTATAGGCTATAACAATGAAAGCAGCGGATTAAACGCCGAAAATCTCCAGGAGGCAGTGGACGAGCTGGCTGGGAAAGCAAATGCCTTGGAGAATGGTTATGATAACGCTGGCTATCATAACAGTGTTTTTCGAGGCAAATATCTTGGAACCTCAGTCACTGCAGAGCAGCACGCACAGATTGCTGCAGGAACATTCAAGGATTTGTACATCGGAGATTACTGGACCATAAACGGAGTAAATTGGAGAATTGCTCATTTTGATTATTGGTTAAGAACAGGAGACACAGAATGCACAAAGCATCATATTGTTGTCGTTCCAGACACAAATCTTTATACAGCAAGAATGAATGCGACCAATGTCACTACAGGAGGTTACTTTGGATCAGAAATGAAAACCACAAACCTTGCTCAGGCAGAAACGATTGTCAAGGCGGCATTTGGGGCAGATAAGATTTTGACAGTCAGAAGATTATTTGTAAATGCAGTAGCAAACGGTAAGCCGAGCAATGGATCATGGTATGACAGTACGGTGGATCTCATGACAGAGGGAATGGCATACGGAGCGAACTGGTTCACACCTGCCTGCGACGGAAGCACGGTTCCATATCTGTACACTACGGATTTCAAACAGCTTGCATTGTTTGCGCTGGCACCGTCCTTTATCTGCAACAGAAACTGGTACTGGTTGCAGAACGTGGTCTCGGCCGCCTGCTTCGCCTATGTCCGCGGCGGTGGCAATGCGGGCTACAGCGGCGCTTCCGATGTCGGCGGCGTCCGCCCGGCTTCCGCTATCATATAATCAGACATCAAGGCGGCCTTGTTGCCGCCTTATAGCTTTATAGAGGAATGGAAAATGTCAGATGTAAAAAACAGTAAAAGAAAGAAGTCAAGGTTAGAAGCACAGCACATGGCATACGCCATTCGCAAAAGGATAACAGTTGAACTAATGGCATCTTTTGCTTTGAGTCAAAAGAGAATAGAGGCTTACGTGGAATCTGCGACCAAAGGAATTGCGGATATTTTCGAAAGAGAAGTAACTGCGAAATTGCTGAGAGAGCTGACAATGGATAGAAATGTGTGGTTTATCACGAAGGAAAGAGATACCGTGCTGGATTTATGCCAGGGTATTTCGAGGCAACTCCGCATGGGAAATACAGTCTTTCCGGAATATTATTCGGAATTTATCGAAAGGAGACTTCAACTGGATAGAGCGATGGAATATTGCAATGCACTGCAGGATGAACTACAGTTTATTGCTGAAACGATACCTTGCGATAAGAACAAGTATATGAATATCGTGTTGGAACTTAACAAGCTATACAATTATATAAAATCGCTCAGAGCGTCTGACAATAAATTCCTTCCCAAAATTAAAAAGAATGAGGGTAACTTCTGTTCAGACTGCTCTTCGGTGGTCTCGGCCGCCTACTTCGCCAATGTCAACAGCAATGGCAATGCGAACTACAACAACGCTTCCAATGTCAACGGCGTCCGCCCGGATTTCACAAACCCACACGACAGGACATAGATTTCCTAGTGGGTCAATGCGAAAGGAGAGGTTATCCGTGAGCCAGTGATGGCTCTTAATACTGGCCTTGATGCTCCTGGTTACGACTTGGAGCTATATACGAGGTTTTATCAATGAATCTGTTTGAAGATGCCAATTATTTATACGATGCCGGCACAAAGGCAATGAATGGCAGTAAGTGGAAATACTCAACGCAACTATTTGAAATAAATCATTTGCTAGAAACAGCTGTTTTACAGAAAAAATTGACAGAAAAGGACTACCACCCAGGGCGGGGACAAAAGTTCAAAATTTGCGAAAGAGGAAAACCGAGGTATATCACAAGCAGTGATATGGTAGACAAAACTGTTTATCATACGCTGTCAGACGATGTTCTCGGACCGGCACTAAAGCCATATATCATACAAGAAAATACCGCCAGTCAGAAGGGAAAAGGTGTGGCGATGTTCCGTAGACAGTTGGAAAATGATCTCCGCAGGTATTACAGGGTTCACGGAACAAACAAAGGGTATATCCTGCTTACTGACTTCTCCGGTTATTATCCGAATATGAACCACGACATATGCAAAAAGCAATTATCCGAATTTTTGGATAAAAGCAAACTAGATGCGGAGACGATTACAACAGCCAAGTTTATAATAGACGGACTGTTTAAGACGTTCGAGACAGATGTATCGCGGTTTTCGGATGATGAAATTGAAAAAATGTACTATACAAAGATCGACCCGATGATGAATTGCGGGGTCGATCCCCAATTACTGACCGGTGAAAAAATGCTGAGAAAGGGGGTGGATATAGGCACACAGCCGTCGCAGGATATAGGCATCATACATCCGTATAAGATAGATAACTGCGCAAAGATTGTCTTTAGCATAGAAGGCTATGGAAGATATACGGATGATATAAGAGCTATTTCCGAAAGTAAGGAACGGCTCGAAAATTTGCTGGAAGCTATCAAAAAGTTAGCTGATGAAATAGGCTTGATACTAAACATGAGAAAGACAAGGATTGCCAGGATAGACAAGCCGTTCAGAATACTGCAGATTCAGTATTGGCTAACTGATACCGGAAGAGTGGTTAAGAAAATTAACCCAAAATCTGTTACAAGAGAACGGAAAAAGCTAAAGGCATATAAGAGGCAATTAGACTTGGGGAAAATTGATTTTGCAACAGTTGAAAACAGCTTCAAGTCGTGGATTGCCAGTAACTATAAAATCATGTCAAGACTGCAGATTGACAATATGTTTAAGCTATATTACAGCCTATTCGGAAGGAGGATAACATGGAAAAAGAAACATTCAAGATTACGCTGGCTGATGGAACAAGCATTGAAGGACTTACCCAAAACGGAAACAACTTCATAAGCGAGACAGAAATCGACGAGACAATCTTCGAGGACAACTGCTCCCCGATGACAGTCGAAAGTTCCGGAGGAAATGTAACCACATACGAGAATGGTGCATTTATCCAGCAGATGCATTACGAAGGCGTAGATGGATATTATCTCGCCTTTAGAGAAAAAACTGCAGAGGAAATCAAAATGGAAACGATGCAGTCTCAGATCGATTATCTCAGTATGATGACTGGAATTGAAATTTAGGAGGTAGCAAGCATGGCAAAAACAAAGCATAGTCCAAAGTATTCGGTTGTAAAGAAATATTACAACACATATAAGCCGGATAGGACAAGATTGTGGACCGACGAAATGGTCCATAACGCTGTTGACAAGGGATGGATAACAGCAGCGGAGTTTGAAGAAATCACTGGTGAGAAGTTTGAGACAACATGATACCCTACGCAGAATTTTACAACTATGACCGCCTGGAAAGTGCGGCCGTAGAGTTAGGCTTGCTCAATACCGAGGCAGATGAAGAGAATCTGCTGAACCTGCATAATCAGTTGGTATGGCATCTGTACCGGTTCGATAAGGACCCACGTGCGGATGCCATTCTTTATGCAGTAATAGAGGCCATTTTGGGTGAAAAGGCGGCAGATATTACGGACGTGCCGTGGGAATTACGGTGCGTTTGGGAAGGAGGTGATAAAGGTGGACGTGACGGCAATCATTGTGGCAGCGAGCATACCGTCGGCACTGACTGGCTTCTTTTTTTGGCTCATAGAACAAAGCATACAGAAGCGTGCTGACAAGGAAAAGGAAGAGCGGGAAGAGCGGCAAAAGGAAGTGGATGCCAGAGAGAAAGTTCGAGAGAAGAACGAACTCTGCATCGTCAACTGCGTTAATGCTTCCTTAGCACTCGGAGAAGCAACAGCAAGAGCAGTACAGAGGATTCCGGATGCACATTGCAATGGAGATATGCACGCAGCATTAGAATACGCTCAGAAGGTCAAACATGAACAGAAAGACTTTTTGAACGAACAGGCACTCAAACAAATTGTATAAACAGGAGGAAAAGAACATGAAGAAAATTGATTGGGTCAGAAAACTGACAAGCAGAAAGTTATGGACTGCGGTAGCGTCATTCGTATCTATGATGATCCTGGCTACTGGCGGCACAGACAACACGGCAACACAGGTTACAGCACTCATTATGGCGGGAGCGTCAGTAGTGGCGTACATCATCGGCGAAGGCTTGACTGACTCAGCCAACATCGGCTCCAACAGTGAGGATGAGGAGTAATCTGAGAACATATCGTAAGCACAGGGCGGTCGAAAGACTGCCCTATTTTTGTTAGGAGGAAGAACCATGAGTTTAGTAGTTGGAAGCGCAAGAATTGACGAGAGCGGTCACATTTCCGGAGGAAAACCGGGAGATCAGACTGGAAACGAGGTATCAACCCAGGCGTATTACGTCCATTCAAAAGGCTGGTACTGTCTGAGGCCGAAGAGCATCACAGTAGCAAATGCCATTGCGGAAGCTATGCTGCAGGGATGCAGAAACAACAATATCGGATATTGCCAGGGGCACAGAAGCAATGTAATCGAACAGCTGAGAAAAGCCGGAAAGCTCGCAAAGATTTCTGCAAAAACAGAGGCAGACTGCAGTTCACTCGTGAGAGCGTGCTGCATCCAGGCTGGCTTTGATCCGGGAAATTTCAACACAGCGTCCGAGGTTTCGGCATTAAAAGCAACAGGACAGTTTATGGAACCGATTGCGGTAACTTCCAAAACTGAACTGTTCAACGGCGATGTGCTTGTCACAAAGACCAAAGGACACACGGTGGTTGTTGTTTCCGGAAATCCGAGACGTGGAAACGCCTATTACCCTAAGTATGAAGGGGCATCGGGTTCTATCATTACGGCGCTTGCCGCAGTGGGTGAGAAAGACACATCGAAGGCGCACCGGGCCAAGATCGCAGCCGCAAATGGAATTACAAATTACGCATATACCGCAGCGCAGAACACCAAGATGGTTAATCTTCTCAAAAAAGGAAAGTTAATCAAAGCGTAAGTTCTGAAAAGGTATCACATCGGGGTGGCTGAAAAGCTGCCCCTTATTTTGATTTAAGGAGGAGTTTTCTATGGAAAAACTATTTGGTATTGATATTTCACACTGGCAGGGAGATATGAGCATCGAGCAGGCCAGGAACGAAAGAGGAGTGAGATTTGCTATCATTAAAGCTGCAGGAGCAGATGATGGCAAGTACAAGGATAGCAAGTTTGAAAATTACTATGCACAGTGTAAGGCTATCGGACTTCCGGTAGGTGCATACTATTACGGCAATGCAAAGTCTGTTGCGGAGGCGGAACAGGAGGCAGATCATTTTCTGTCCGTCATTGCCGGAAAGCAGTTTGAATATCCTATCTACTACGATGTCGAGGGCAATATGCTCAAGAACGCAAAGGACACCCTCACAGATATTGTTATTGCATTCTGTGACAGATGCGAAAAGGCAGGATATTTCGTGGGAGTCTACACATCAGACTCGCATTTCCAGTCTCATGTAGATGACTCTCGTTTGCAGAGATTTACTCATTGGGTAGCAAAGTATTCATCCAACATACCTGCAACATCTCACGATATTTGGCAGTATGGCGGAGGTCAGAATTTCATTGCAGACAAGACAATCTGCGGCAGAACAGTAGACCAAGATTTCTGCTATCGTGACTTCCCTGCGGCAATCAAGGCGGCAGGACTCAATGGATTTACTGCCAACAATGATGACGGCAAGGACGAGCCGGAAGTGTCTGCTCCGGAGGGAACAACGCTTGAGTTACTTTACAGAACTATGAAAGATGAGTTCGGTGGAGGAGACACAAGAAAAGCAGCACTCGGAAGTAGATATGATGAGGTACAGGATGTTATCAATCACATCCACGATGCGTCCACACAGGAGTTGGCAGATGAAGTGTGGACTGGCAAGTACGGAGATGATGAAGTAAGAAG
>OMAS01000995.1_pt1 | contig 13116 bp, 10 predicted proteins | sample 1674031 | NCBI WGS metagenome assembly OMAS01 (sample SAMEA103958138, study PRJEB25191) | human gut metagenome | biome: human-associated habitat [ENVO:00009003]; feature: intestine environment [ENVO:2100002]; material: feces | place: Germany | collected 2013/2015 | reverse complement strand
TCAAAAGAAAACCTTGAGGCTACAGCCGTTGCGGTTGTAACCGAAAGTCCTCGTCTTACAATGAACTGGAGAGGCGACACAATAGTTGACCTCAGCCGTGAGTTCCTCAACACAAACGGTGTTACTCAGGTTGCCAAGGCTTATATCGAGGCTCCGAAGTGGGAAGGCTGCTACCGTAAGGTTGCTCCCGCAAAGCTTAAAGATATGCCTGCTGACGAGGCATTCCTTGAAAATATGTCAAGACTTGAAGTTTGCTCACAGATCGGTCTTGCAGAAAGATTTGACGCATCAATCGGTGCGGCTACGGTAATTATGCCGTTCGGCGGTAAGAATCAGCTCACTCCTCAGGAGGCGATGGCTGCAAAGATTCCGCTTGAGAAGGGCGAAACAGACGATGCAACAGCAATGAGCTACGGCTATATCCCCGGTGTTTCACGCTGGAGTCCGTTCCACGGCTCGGCTTATGCAGTCGTTGAGTCGCTTTCAAAGCTGCTTGCAATCGGCGCAAACCCGATGACAGCAAGACTTACATTCCAGGAATATTTTGAAAGACTTAAAGATGTTCCTTCCCGTTGGGGTAAACCTGCCGCAGCACTCCTCGGTGCTATGCAGGCTCAACTCAAGCTCGGACTTCCGTCAATCGGCGGTAAGGACAGTATGTCGGGTACATTTGAGGATATTGATGTTCCGCCTACACTTGTAAGTTTCGCCGTTGCAATGACAAAGGCATCAAAGACAATTTCAACAGAATTCAAGAACGCAGGTTCAAAGGTTATCTTTGTTCCCGTTCCCGAAAATAAGGAAACACTTATGCCTGTATGGGATAAGCTTATCGAAATGTACAACGCTGTTTATGCTCTCTGCGAGGACGGCAAGGTGCTTTCTGCATCGGTTGTTAAAGAGGGCGGTACTGCCGCAAGCGTATGTAAGGCTTGCTTCGGTAACGGCTTTGGCTTTAAGTTTGCAAACGAACTCACAAATGACGAGCTTTTCGCTCCGCTTTCGGGTTCGCTTGTTATCGAACTTGCAGACGGTGCAGAGCTTTCAAACGATGTTCTTCACTATGACCTCGGTACTGTTACGAACGATGCAAAGATTACGGTAAACGGCAAGGAAATCGAACTTTCCGCACTCCTCGAAAAGTGGACTGCTCCGCTTGAAAAGGTATTCCCGACAAAGGCTGAAGTGCCTGAAATCGAAGTTGATGTTCCGCTTTACAGCGAGAGAAATACATCTTCACCTGCAATCAAAACTGCAAAGCCTACTGTATTTATCCCTGTATTCCCGGGTACAAACTGTGAGGTTGATACGGCAAGAGCATTTGAAAAAGCAGGTGCAAATGTTGAAATGCTTATCGTCAAGAACCTTTCTTCAAACGATATCGAGGAAACAATTGACGAAATGGAAAAACTCATTGCAAAGTCACAGATGATTATGCTTCCGGGCGGTTTCTCAGGCGGTGACGAGCCTGACGGTTCAGGTAAGTTCATTGCAACAACATTCCGCAACCCGAGAATTGCAGAGCAGGTTAACAACCTTCTCAAGAATCGTGACGGTCTTATGCTCGGTATCTGTAACGGATTCCAGGCTCTTATCAAGCTCGGACTTGTTCCTTACGGCGAAATCAGAGAGCTTAAAGCAAATGATCCGACGCTCACATTCAACACAATCGGCAGACATATTTCACATATGGCTTACACAAGAGTTACTTCCGTTAAGTCACCGTGGTTTGCAAATGTCAACGCAGGCGATGTGTTTGCTGTTCCCGTGTCACACGGTGAGGGCAGATTTATGGCTGATGTTGAAACTGTAAAAGAACTTGCAAAGAACGGTCAGATTGCAACACAGTATGTTGACCTTGCCGGCAACCCAAGCAGCGACATTGAGTTCAACCTCAACGGTTCTGTTTGTGCAATTGAGGGTATCACATCACCTGACGGCAGAGTCCTCGGTAAAATGGGACACAGCGAGAGAAAGGGCGAAAACCTTTATAAAAATGTTCCGTTCGCAAAAGACCAGCAGATTTTTGAAAGCGGCGTAAAATACTTCAAGTAATTTATAACCGAATATTTTATATAAAAACTAAGGACATCCGTTTTTCGGATGTCCTTGTTGTTTGTGCGGTATAGTACGCAATAATATTGTATTGTTATTGTAGCATTGTGACATTAAAATATAATCGGAAATGTTACGCTTGGGCATTTATAGCGTTGCATTTGAAAAACTGTCTGCACGAACGGGGGACGGCGACACGCCGTTAATAAATGCCTTGTACGGTGACTTCGCCTGAATTGATAAGTTTGGTGGTTTTGTCGGGAAGCTCTGCAATAAGCTCGCCGTCAGGGTTTACTCCCACAGCTTTTGCGGTAACGGACTTTCCGTTTTTGGTGAATGTTATATCTCTGCCGACTGTTGCACAAAGGCTTGTGTATTCCTTTAATGCGACAGGGGAAAGCTTTAAATCGTTTTTGATGAATTCCTCTTCAATGTGGTTAAGCACACAGGCAAAAAATTTGTTCTTGTCAAAATGACCGCCTGTTGCAAGATAAATTGAAGTTGCCTTTTCCTTTATGTCATCGGGGAAATCCTGAGTATCGGCATTGATTCCGATGCCTGTAATTACATATTCTACGGCGTCAAATTCGGCACTCATTTCGGTTAGAATACCGACAAGCTTTTTCTTGCCGATGATGATATCGTTCGGCCATTTTATACGGCAGTCAAGTCCCGTGAATTCTCTGATTGCCTTGCAGACTGCAAGACCTGCAAGAGGGGTGATTGACGATACCTCTGACGGGGCAATCTTTGGTCTTAACAAAAACGAAAAGGTGATGCTGTCATCCTTTTTTGCTTTCCAAACTCTGCCGAGTCTGCCCTTGCCCTGAGTTTGTTCTCTGGCAACGGCAACCGTGCCGTTTTCGCAACCGTCTGCACCCAGCTTTTTGAGGTAATCGTTTGTTGAACCAACCTCGTCAAGGACGATGAGGTTTTTACCGATTACGGAGGTTTTCAGGTATTTTTCGATTGCAGGCTCGTTGAGGTGTGGGGGATAGGCAACAAGGCGGTATCCACGGTTTGTTACAGAGTCAATCTTGTAGCCCTGTTCCTTGAGATTGTTAATCGCTTTCCACACTGCCTGTCTTGACACACCAAGCTGTTCGGAAATTTCACTGCCCGAAACATAGCCGTCTGTTTTTGTTAAAAGTTCAATAATTTTCTTTTGCATAACATCACCGATTTTAAAATTTAATGTAAAAAATTACGGACGATTCTAAACAAAATCGCCCGTTTTTGAATGTTAATTATTTACTTTTGTTTGCCGCAACAATTTTCTTGACTGCAATGCTTACTGCCGAACCGACAACAAAGCAAGCAATGATTTCAAGAATGCAGTTGATTGAAAGAGCAGGGATAACCACGGCTGTGATTACATTAAGTCCCATAACTTCGATACTGCCGAAAAGGATTGCCATAAAGCCAAGGAAGAAGGCTGTGTTCATAACAGGGCAGAGTATAGTAGCAATAAGGTCGTTAAGATTGAACTTGCCTACAGTTTTACCTTCAAACACCTTGCCCAGACCTTTTGCGATAAGTCCTGTGAACCAACCCATAAGAGCTCGTGCAACAACACAAATGATAAAGGTGTAAAACCAGTTGATTGAAAGCATTGCCGTGCCGAATGCGTCCATACCAAAGCATTGTACAAAGCTTGTGATACCAAAGAGTGTGCCGAGAATCAATCCTGCTGTAGGACCGAGAACGGTTGCACCGATTGCAATCGGAATGCAAAGGAATGAAATGGAAAGCGCACCGATCTTCAGATATCCGAGCGGTGTGAGCGCCATTACAAGTGTCAATGCGATAAGCACTGCAAGAATAACCATTCTTTGCACCTTTGAAAAGTTTCCTGTCTTATTCATAAAAAATTCCTCCTGCTGTTTCCCTGCTCATTTTCCGCAGGTGAAACGCAAATAATATTTACAAGGGGAGAACCCCGTTGCATCAAATTAATAATTCAAAAACAAGTTGTATATTAAATTGTCTTTATTTTTTATTTCTCTCGTAAATAATTTTGAGTCCGTCAAGAATAATATTCTCATCAAAGATAATATCGTGACGGCAGTTTTTGATTGCAAGCGGAGCAAGACCGCCTGTGGCAATAACCTTGCATTCTTTCTTGCATTCCTCGGTAAACATATCAACCATTCCGTCAAGCATACAGGCTGTTCCGAACATAATTCCCGAACGAATGCAGTCGGATGTGTTTGACGAAATTACCTTCTTTGGAGCTTTCATATCAACTGATGAAAGCAATGCACCGTGATTTGTGAGTGCGTCAAGCGAAATTCCCATACCGGGGGCGATTGCACCGCCGTGATACGCGTTGCTTGCGTCAACATAAACAATTGCGGTTGCAGTTCCCATAAAAATCATAATGAGAGGACCGCCGTATTTTTCACACGCTCCCACACAGCCGGCAACGATATCTGCACCCAAGGTTTCGGGATGTTCTATCTTGATGTCAAGACCTGTCTTGAGTCCCGGACCGATGAGCAGACTTTTTCTGTCTGTAACGGTCATAATCGCACGTCTGAGATTATATGTAAATTTCGGAACAACAGAGCTTATAATAGCGCCGTCAATATTTTTTGCATCGATGTTGTAAATCTGCAAAAAAGTGTAAAGCTCAACGGCAAGCTCGTCGCTTGTTTTGTTTTCATCGGTTGAAAAACGGAGTTTGAATTTTAAATTATCTCCGTCAAAAATGCCGAGCTTGACATTGGTGTTTCCGACATCGGCCGCAAGCAGCATTGCTGTTCCCTCCAAACGGTTTTTATAAATATGCTTTTACAAAAGTTTAGATTTAATCGTATTTTACTTTGCTTATTATATCATAAAAAAATTATTTCTTCAAGGGCGAATTTAAGGAATTTATCCGATTTTTGGAAAATCCTAAAAAATTGTTGAAATTTGCGTTGGATTGTGTATAATTAAAATAGGTGTGTATAACACGGTCATGTATTACGCAAAATTCTGAAAGGAATGGTTTATTAAATGGACAGTTCAGAAATCAAGCAGCTCCGAATTCTTGCCGCAAGGTCAAGAATGGGCGCAATTCTCGGCACTTACCACGCCAAATCAGGTCATCCTGGCGGATCGCTTTCGGCAGCAGATATTTTCACATATCTCTACTTTAAGGAAATGAATGTTGATCCTAAAAATCCCGATATGCAGGATAGAGATCGTTTTGTTCTTTCAAAAGGTCACTGCTGTCCGGCTCTTTATGCAACGCTTGCACTCAAGGGCTTTTTTGAATGGGACGAGCTTACAAAGCTTCGTCATGTAGGCGCTATGCTTCAGGGACATCCCGATATGAAGGGTACTCCGGGTATTGATATGAGTACAGGCTCACTCGGTCAGGGCATTTCGGCTGCCTGCGGTATGGCACTTGCGGCTAAGCTTGATAACAAGAGCTATCGCACATATACAGTTCTCGGTGACGGTGAAGTTGAAGAAGGTCAGGTTTGGGAGGCTGCAATGTTTGCCGCTCACAACAAGCTTGACAATCTCGTTGTAATTGTTGACCAGAACGGACTTCAGATTGACGGTACTGTTGAAGAGGTTGCAGGCATTGAGCCTCTTGATAAAAAGTTTGAAAGCTTTGGTTTTGAAGTAATCAAAATTGACGGTCATGACTTCAATCAGATTGAATCGGCTCTCGAAAAGGCTAAGACAGTAAAGGGCAAGCCTACCGCAATTCTTGCCAAGACAATCAAGGGCAAGGGCGTTTCATTTATGGAAAATCAGGTTGGCTGGCACGGCACTGCTCCCAACAAGGAACAGTATGAACAGGCTACTGCCGAGCTTCAGGCTGAAATTGACAGATTGGAGGGCAACTGCTGATGGCACAGGTAATTAAAAAGGCTACAAGAGAAAGCTTTGGCATGGCTCTTTGTGAGCTTGCAAAGACAAATAAGGACATTATTGTTTTTGATGCAGACCTCGCAGCTGCTACAAAGACAGGAATTTTTAAAAAAGAGTTTCCCGAAAGATTTTTTGACTGCGGTATTGCCGAGGGCAATATGGTAGGCGTTGCGGCAGGTATGGCAGCGGCAGGCAAAATTCCCGTTGCCGCATCATTTGCAATGTTTGCAACAGGCAGAGCATTTGAGCAGATTCGCAACTCGGTTGCTTACCCTCATCTTAATGTTAAAATTGCCGGCAGCCACGCAGGTATTTCAACAGGTGAAGACGGTGCTACTCATCAGTGTCTTGAAGATATCGGTATTATGCGTACAATTCCGGGTATGGTTGTCCTTAACCCTGCCGATCACTACGAAATGATGGCCGCTACAAAGGCTGCAATTGAGTACAACGGTCCTGTTTATATCCGTCTCGGCAGACTTGCTGTTGACAGTTTTAATGATCCCGATACCTATACATTTGAGCTCGGCAAGGGTATTACTCTCCATGAGGGCAACGATGTGGCTGTTATTGCAACAGGACTTGTTGTAAACGAGGCTTTAAAGGCTGTTAAGGAACTTGAGGCTGAGGGCATCAACGCTCGTCTTATTAACATTCACACAATAAAGCCTATCGACAGAGATATCATCATTAAGGCTGCAAAGGAAACAGGCAGAATCATCACCGTTGAGGAACACAATGTTATCGGCGGTCTCGGTGACGCTGTTTGTGATGTTGTAAGTGCAGAGTGTCCTGTTAAGGTTACAAAGATCGGTGTGAACGATCGTTTCGGTTACAGCGGTCCGGCTCTTGAGCTTCTTGACAAGTTCGGTCTTACACAGCCGCACCTTGCAAAGGTTGTCAGAGATGTTGTTAAAGAGGACAAATAATTTCTGAATTAATTTAATGATTGCAAAATATTAACGGTCGGTTTGTTCAAGCCGACCGTTTTTTGTATGTACCATTCAAGAATAAAAAGCAAAGGGCGGATATCGCAAAAAACGGCAGCCGCCCTTTTTATATTAAAACATCCTCAGCAATAAGCCGAATGGGGCTTTAGTCAGCGTGCTTTATCAGCAGCCGCAGCCACAGCTGTTGTTGTCACAACCACAGCCGCCGTTGTTTCCGCCGCAACAGCAGAGAACGATGATAAGAAGAATAATCCATGAGCAGCAACCGTTGCCGTTACCAAAGTTACACATACGCTTACCTCCTTTCGTTTACACTACATATTATTGTGAAAGGAGAAATGTGTGACATCAAAAAATGACGGCTGCGAAAATCTTCGTAACCGTCATCAATTGTAATGATTTAATTAAACATTGAATCTGAAAAGAACGACATCGCCGTCTTTCATAACATAGTCCTTGCCTTCACTGCGGACAAGACCTTTTTCTTTTGCGGCTGTCATACTTCCGCAGGCGATAAGGTCGTCATATGCGATAACCTCGGCTCTGATAAATCCACGCTCAAAATCCGAGTGAATTTTGCCTGCTGCCTGAGGTGCTTTTGTTCCTTTTTTGATTGTCCATGCACGAACCTCCTGTTTGCCGGCTGTAAGGTAGGAGATAAGTCCGAGAAGTGCATAGCATTCCTTGATAAGTCTGTCAAGACCGCTTTCTTCAAGTCCCATATCGGCAAGAAACATTTCCTTTTCTTCCTTGTCCATCTCAACGATTTCTTCCTCAATCTGAGCACAGATTGGAAGAACGCCGGCGTGTTCCTCGGCGGCAATCTTCTGAACAGCCTTGTAGCCCTCGTTTGAGTCGATTCCGTTTGAGAAATCCTCGTCACTCATATTTGCGGCATAGATAACAGGCTTGTTTGTGAGAAGTGCAACCTCTGAAAGAATTGCCTTTTCGTCATCGTCACATTCAACACTTCTTGCAGGCTTGCCCTCGTTGAGTGCGTCAAGAACTCTTTCAAAAAGGTCGATGTCTTTCTGATACTTTTTATCGCCCTTGAGCATTTTCTTTGTCTTGTCAATTCTGCGTTCGAGCATTTCAACATCGGAGAGAATAAGCTCAAGATTAATTGTTTCAATGTCACGGGCAGGATTGATGTTGCCTTCAACATGGATAATGTCATCGTTTTCAAAGCAACGGACAACATGAACGATAGCGTCACATTCACGGATGTTTGAAAGGAACTTGTTGCCGAGTCCCTCGCCCTTTGACGCACCCTTTACAAGACCTGCAATATCTACAAATTCAATTGATGCAGGAGTATATTTGTCAGGATCATACATTTCTGCAAGTTTATCAAGTCTTTTGTCCGGAACTGCAACAACACCGATATTCGGTTCAATTGTGCAGAAAGGATAGTTTGCACTCTGAGCACCTGCATCTGTAATTGCGTTAAAAAGTGTACTTTTGCCGACATTTGGAAGTCCGACGATTCCGAGTTTCATTTATTTTCACCTCAAATAATATTCGGGCAATGCTTGCCTATTTTCACTGAATATTGTATTATTATATCGTATGGATACTTACTCTGTCAATTCATAGACGAGTAATGCACACTTTGTTAAGTATATCACATAAAATTGCTTTAAACAATAAGAAAGGAAATTTTTATGAGCGAAATAAATACATATTCTGTAACAATTAAGGTTGAAGAAGAAAATCTTGCCGTTTCAATGGGCAGCGGCAGTCTTTGTGTGCTTGCAACTCCGTGCGTTGTCGCCCACGATCTCGCCGCCGCAGCTCTTGCAGACAAGGTTCTTGACAACGATGAGCTTACAACTGTCGGCACGATGATTTCAATTGAACACACAAGCCCTACTCCTCTCGGTGCTGAGGTTACGGCAACAGCCGTTCTCAAAAGCGTTGACGGCAGAATGTTTAATTTTGAAGTTTTTGCCGAAGATAAAAAGGGTGAAATTGCAAGAGGCACTCACACAAGAGTAAGCGTAAAATCAGAAAAATTTCAGATGAAGGCGGACAGCAAGTTTGATGAATAAGTACAAATATTATCTGTTTGACCTTGACGGCACAATCAGCGAGAGCGCATTGGGCATAAGAGAGTCACTTGAAAACGCAATTAAAAGTATGGGCAAGCCGTTGCCGAATCTTGACGATTACACATTGTACATCGGACCGCCGTTGCTCGATACATTCCGCAATATCTGCCATTTCAATGAGGAAGAATCGGCAAGAGGCGTTGAGATTTATCGTGAATACTACAACACAAAAGGCAAGCTTGTGAACAAGCTTTATGACGGCATTGACAGGGTTCTTGCGGAGCTTAAAAACAGCGGTGCAAAGCTTGCCGTGTGTTCGTCAAAGTATGAAAAGTTTGCCGAAGAAATTACAGACCTTCTCGGTGTGCATGATATGTTTGACGCAATCTGCGGTTCAACACTTGACGGCTGCAGAAAAGATAAAAAAGACCTTATTCCGTATGCAGTTGAAAGACTTGGCGGTAGCCTTGAAAATGACAGAGAAAATATCGTCATGATAGGTGATACTTGGTTTGACACAAAGGGCGCAAGACTTTGCGGTGTCGATTTTGTCGGTGTTGAATACGGCTACGGCGACCTGGAAAGCATGAAAAAAGAGGGCGGCAGGGTGTTTGTAAAAACAACGGCAGAACTCTTGGATGTTCTTACAAAGTAAATAATTTGAAATCGGACAAACGGAATTATCCGAAGATTTTTCGCATACATTTTATCAGAGAATAAAATGTGCGGAGGATTTATAATGTTCGTTTTTAATTTAAAAATTAAGGCTAAAAAAACAGTAATTTTGGCGGCGGTGCTGTCCGTAACAGCGGCAATAATATGTACAGCCGTTACGGTTGCAATAAATTCACGGTTGCCCGATACAGCCGTAAGTGATAAAACAGGGGAGTATTCTCTTGTACTTAATGACGGTGAGGAGAAAAAATTCCTTGAACAGTTCGGAGTTGAAACCGCCGACGCAAAGCCTGAGAAAAGGTCGGTTGTAATTCCGTCGGATTTTAATAAATATTATGAGGAATACAACGAACTTCAGAAGAAAATCGGACTTGACCTCGGAAAATTTAAAGGCAAAGAGGTTACGGAGATTACAGTTCCCCTGGAAAAGCCAAAGGATAACAATGCCGTTTTGCTTGTTTACAAAAACAGGGTAATCGGCGGACACATTACAAACGGAGAATACGGCAGTAAAAATCTGCCGCTTGTTGATTAAGATGGAAAGACTCGATAAAATTATTTCGTCACAAAGAGCCGACGGCAGAAAAGAGGTTCAAAAACTCATAAAAAGCGGTGCGGTTCTTGTGAACGGAAAAATCTGTAAAAAGCCTGATACTAAGGTTGACCCCGAAAAGGATGAAATTGTTGTGGACGGACAGGCTTTGAATTACAGCAAATACATATATATAATGATGAACAAGCCTGCGGGAGTTGTGTCGGCAACCGAGGACAGGCAGTTTAAAACTGTTATTGATATTATTCCCGAAGATATGAAACGAAAGGGACTTTTTCCCGTCGGCAGACTTGACCGTGATACGGAGGGACTGCTTCTTATTACAGATGACGGTGACTTTGCGCACAGCATAACCTCGCCTAAAAAGCATGTGGACAAGAAGTATGTTGCAAAGCTTGACGGAGAAATCACAGAAGATACCGTAAAGGCTTTTTCTGACGGAATTGAGTTCTCTGACGGTACGAAGTGTCGCAGTGCCGTGCTTGAATGTGACGAAAATGATAAAAAAACAGGAATTGTCACAATTTGTGAGGGTAAATATCATCAGGTTAAAAAAATGTTTTTGTGTTGTGGATTAAAAGTTGTGCATCTTCAACGAATTTCAATAGGCGGTTTGTATCTTGATAGCAATTTGCACATAGGCGAGTGCAAATTGTTAACGGATTTGGATAAAAAGTCGGTTTTTATCGGCAATATACACTAAAAAATGCATCTGAATTTTATCCTGTGTCGGTTTTAAATAAAATAATGCATATATCTTTGGTCAATTTCGGTATGGTCAAATTGTGCGAAAAGTGGTATATTATTGTATGTAATAAAGCTAAGGACTTTATCGTTATCGACTAATTGGAGGTTTATACACAATGGCAAATGTTTCATTAAGACATGTTTACAAGATTTATGACGGCGGTGTAACTGCTGTTACAGACTTCAACCTTGAAATTGCCGACAAAGAATTTATCATTCTCGTTGGTCCTTCAGGTTGCGGTAAATCAACAACTCTCAGAATGATTGCAGGTCTTGAGGATATTTCAAAGGGCGAGCTTTACATCGGCGATACACTCGCAAACGATGTTGCTCCTAAGGACAGAGATATCGCAATGGTATTCCAGAACTATGCTCTTTATCCTCATATGACTGTATATGATAATATGGCATTCGGTCTTAAACTCCGTAAGTTCTCTAAGGAAGAGATTAAGAGAAGAGTTGAAGAGGCTGCAAGAATCCTTGGTATCGAGCAGTATCTTGACAGAAAGCCAAAGGCTCTTTCAGGCGGTCAGAGACAGCGTGTTGCTCTCGGTCGTGCTATCGTTCGTAACCCGAAGGTATTCCTTCTTGACGAACCGCTTTCAAACCTTGATGCTAAGCTCCGTGCTCAGATGAGAACAGAGATTTCAAAAATTTATCAGCGTCTCGGCACAACATTTATCTATGTAACCCATGACCAGACAGAGGCTATGACAATGGGTACAAGAATTGTTGTTATGAAAGACGGTTTCATTCAGCAGGTTGATACTCCTCAGCATCTTTATGATATGCCTTGCAATATGTTTGTTGCCGGATTTATCGGTTCACCTCAGATGAACTTCATCAACGCTGTTCTCTCTAAGAACGGCGGCAAGTATACTCTTGATTTTGACAAGTATCACGTTCCTGTTCCGGAGTCAAAGGTCAATGCTGACCTCGACAACTATGTTGGCAAGGAAGTTGTTTTGGGCATCCGTCCTGAGCATGTTCACGATGAGCCTGAAGAAATTGCTAAGGCTGAGTGTCTTCTCAAAGCCAATGTTGATGTTACCGAGCTTATGGGCGCTGAAATTTATCTCTATGTAAATATCAACGGTACACCTATCACAGCTCGTGTTGAACCTGCTTCAACAGCTAAGCCGGGCGACGACATTGAGATTGCTTTCGACCTCAGCAAACTCCATATCTTTGATAAGGATACTGAGAAAACAATCACAAACTGATTATAATTTAATTTGTTTTTTACGGCGGAGCGTTATGCTCCGCCGTCTTTGCGTTTGCAGAAGAAAAACGATTGTTGCCGTAAGCACAATAACATTCAAAACCCATTTGCATTTAAATTTTATAATTGATTAACCGTGATGAATAGATATTTTTCGTATTTTGTCACAAAATCAACACAATGTTGTGATATATTAAAGAACAAATAAGACTTTGTAACAATTGTTTAATTTTGCTTTCAAAACTGTAACTTGTTGCTGATTATGCAAATTCTCTAAAAAAATTCAAGAAAAATTGTAAATAGAGGTTGATTTTTTTCTCGTTTTTGTGTAATATGTATATGAGACAGATTGTATTTTATTGAACTCTTTTACAATCACAATATATAACTGCGGAGAAAACGAGGTAAAAATTTATGTCAAACAGATTATTTCAAGGTATTGTACACCAGATGAAAGACGCAATCGACAGAACGATTGGCGTAATTGACGAGACTTCGGTTGTTATTGCCTGCTCCGAGCTTGGAAAAATCGGCGAGGTAAACGAGAGCGTTAATTCCGAAACACTCAGCTCGACAGCACCGTTTGTTGTGAACGGCTATACATACAGATCTTTCGGCAGCAATGCAAAGTATGATTATGCAGTATTTGTTCAGGGTACCGATGAGTATGCTCAGAAATATGCTCAGCTTTTGTCGGTTTCTTTTGCAAGCATCAAGCAGTATTATGACGAAAAGTATGATCGTTCAAACTTTATTAAGAATGTTATTCTTGACAACATTCTTCCGGGTGACATTTACCTTAAAGCAAGAGAGCTTCACTTTAACAGCGAGGTTTCCCGTGTGTGTCTGCTTATTAAAATTGTTTCAAAAACAGATGTTTCCGCTTATGATATAGTTCAGAATCTTTTCCCGGACAAGTCAAAGGACTTTGTTATAAATATTAACGAGGTTGAAATTGCACTTGTTAAGGAAATTAAACCCGACACAGAGAGC
>OMAS01000994.1_pt1 | contig 13116 bp, 12 predicted proteins | sample 1674031 | NCBI WGS metagenome assembly OMAS01 (sample SAMEA103958138, study PRJEB25191) | human gut metagenome | biome: human-associated habitat [ENVO:00009003]; feature: intestine environment [ENVO:2100002]; material: feces | place: Germany | collected 2013/2015 | reverse complement strand
CGGGAGTACACGCTGGACGTCATCGCCAGCCTCTGCGGCTTTTCGGGGGCGAACTATCTCTGCCGCGTCTTTAAAAAAACGACCGGCCAATCCCCCACGCAGTGGCGGGCGATGGCCGGTCGGAGCGCACTGCCCGAGCTTTCGCCCGAGCAGCAGCGGTTGGAACAGGAATTGTTTATTTAATTTTTCCGTTTCAGCAGGAAGAGGGTCAGGCAGGCCGTGATGGCCTCAGAGGCCGGGAACGCAGCCCAGACGCCGTTCATCCCGAAGAGGGCGCTCAGCACCAGAGAGCAGGCCACGATGGCCACGATTCCGCGGGAAAGCGACGTCGCAGAAGCCTCTGCGGGGCGGTCCACCGCGCCCAGATAGCCGGCGGCCACGATATTGAAGCCCGCGAAGAAATAGCCGAGGAAGTAGATGCGCATCCCGCTGAAGGCGTACTGCGCCATGAGGGCCGAGTTCTCACTGTTGAAGACCGCGACGATCGGCCCGGTGAACCCGAACAGAACTGCATAGAGTGCCGCCGCCAGCGCAAGCGCTGTTCCGCTGCCCAGCAGCAGGAGCTTGCGGGCACCGGCGGCATCGTTTTTGCCGTAGCACCTGCTGACCAGCGGCTGTGCGCCCTGGGCCACGCCGTTGAAGATTGCCGTCGCCACCAGCGCGTAGTTCGCCACGACGCCGTAAGCCGCCACGGCCACATTGCCCGCCAAACGCAGGAGCAGCAGGTTGAAGACGGTGGTGGTCACGCCGGAGGACATCTCTCCCACGAAGCCCGAGACGCCCAGCTGGCAGCTCTGGGCCAGCAGCTTCGGCGAGGGCAGCTGCCGCACAAGGCGGACGGTGCTGCTCTTTTTGAAGAAGTGGCGGCTGCAGATCGCAATGCTCAACACCGGCGAGACCGCCGTCGCCAGCGCCGCGCCGGGCAGGCCGAGGCCCATGGGGAACATGAAGATGTAATCGAACACCACGTTGAAGAGGCTGCCGCAGAGGGTCGCCACCATGGCCAGCGAGGGGTCGCCGTCGTTCCGGACAAAAGCCGAGACGATGTAGTTGCACATGAAGAAGGGCGTGAACAGCAGGAAGATGCGGGCGTACCCCACGCCCAGTGCAACGATCTCCGCATCGCCGCCCATGAACCGCAGCAGCACCTCGGGGCAGAAGATACCCGCCAGCATGAAGGGCAGGGCGAACACCAGCGCCCAGAGCAGGGCGTTGGAGAAATAGCGCTCCGACCGCTCGTCGCCCTGCGCCCGGAGGATGGCGTAGCGGGTGGCCGCGCCGAGGCCCAGCATGGAGCCGATGGCGAAGATGAAGTTGTAGATGGGCAGACAGAGGTTCAGCAGAGCCACACCGCTGGTGCCTGCCGCCTGCGAGATGAAATAGGTATCGGCCAGGATGTAGCAGGACGTACCCAGCAGGCCGAAGATGTTCTGGCTGACGTATTTGAAATACTGTTTGGTAAGGCTCATGTTTTCCTCGTCAAATGTCACATTTTTATCATTCAAATTTCAGATATACTGCCATATTGCGTCAGTTTATCACAATCCGACCGAAGCTGTCAAGCTCTCCATTTGCACAAACGCCCGGATGGGTGTATACTGTAGTTTGTTTTTGAAAACAGGCAGAAGGGAGGGTGCATCATGCCGGGCAAGACTTTATACTGTCTGGGCGAAGCGTGGCTGGAATTGAACAGCCCCGCGCCGCTGGCGTCGGCAGAGACGTTTTCTCCCCGCATGGGCGGAAGCGCCGCCTCGCTGGCACTGGCTTATGCCGCACAGGGCGGCAGAGCCTCTCTTTTAACGCAGCTTGGCGAGGATGCTTTCGGACACCGCATCGCAGACGCTTTATCTACTGCCGGTGTGGACATCAGCCGGGTCTCCTTCACCTCCCGCGCCCCCACGCCGCTGATGTTCGACGGCGGCGGCGAACAGCTAGGCTGCCGCACCCGTTCTTCGGAGCTGCTCTATGCACCCGAACAGCTGGGCGCTGACTGGGCCGCAGATGCTGAAATGCTGGCCTTTTCCAGCGCCTGCCTCGTGGACAGCCCCTGCCGCTACACCCATCTTGCCGCGCTGGACACCGCCCGCACCGCCGGTGTGCCGGTCTGCTTTGTCCCCTCTCTCCGCCCGGCTCTCTGGCCCGGCGAAAAGACCCTGCGGGACACGGTGATGCAGTTTCTCCCCTTCGCGGACATCCTCCTCCTCACCGCCGACGAGATGGAGCTTCTGCTGGACACCCGGGAGTATCAGGTCGGACTGTTTGCCCTGCTGCGGGGGCATACCCAGCTGGTGGTGCTTGAGACAGAAGAGGGCGTCCACGCCTTTACCCGGGCAGTACACGCATTCCTGCCCGGGCTTTCCGCCCCGCCCGAAGAGCTGGCCGCACGGCTGCTGTATCAAATCTCCCAGCAGGAACTGACCCTGAAAAAGCTCATGAAATGCAGTGCTCCGGCACTTCAGACACTTCTATAACGCCGGAAAGCCCCCGCCTTTGCAGGCGGGGGCTTTCCGTTTATTCTGTCATCCGGAGGAGATGAGCTGATCAGCTTATCAGTGGATGAACACCGGGCCAAGCGGGTTGGTGATGGGGCTGACATAGCCGCCCAGCAGCTTCGGGATAGCGAGGCTGATGTCAGGCACGAAGGTCAGCAGCAGCAGAGCGATGAACATGCACAGATAGAACGGGAGAGTAGCCTTGACGACCTTCTCCATGGGGCGCTTCGCAACGGCAGAGCCGATGAACAGAACCGCGCCGACAGGGGGAGTCAGCAGGCCGATGCCGCAGTTCAGGACCATGATGATACCGAACTGGATGGGGTCGATGCCGATGGAGGTCGCGATGGGCAGCAGGATGGGGGTAGCGATCAGGATGATGGGAGCCATATCCATGATGCAGCCCAGCACCAGAATGATGAGGTCGATGAGCAGTGCGATGATGTAGGGGTTGCTGGTGACGCTGGTGATGGCGTTTGCGGCCAGATCAGGCACGTGCAGCATGGTCAGGCAGTTGCCGAACACTGCAGAGGTGGCGATCAGGATGAGGACGATGGACAGAGTGTTGACGCACTCATCCAGAGCGTGCCAGACGCCCTTCCAGTCAAGGCCCTTGTAGACAAAGACGGAGACCAGCAGAGAGTAGATAACGGCGATAGCAGCGGACTCGGTAGCGGTGAACACACCGCCGACAACGCCGAACACGACGATGACGACTGCGGCCAGAGCCCAGATGGAGGTGCCCAGCTGCTTGATGAAGCCTTTGATGGTGAAGGGAGAGCCCTTGGGGTAATTCTCCTTGACGGAGATGATGTAGGAGCCGATCATCAGGACGATGGCCAGCAGAGCGCCGGGCAGGTAGCCGGCGAGGAAGAGGCTGCCCACGGAGATGCCGCCAGCGGTGGTGGCGTAGATGACCATGTTATGGCTCGGGGGGACCAGCAGGCCCTCGCAGGAGGAGGTGATGGTAACGGCCGTGGAGAAGTCGGCGTCGTAGCCCTGATCGACCATCATAGGGATCATGATGGAGCCGATGGAAGCGGTATCTGCGGAAGCAGAACCGGAAATGCCGCCGAAGAAGTAGGAAGCAACGATGTTGACCATTGCCATGCCGCCGCGCATCCAGCCGACGCAGGCGTCAGCCAGAGCGATCAGCTTTTCGGAGATGCCGCCGCTGCCCATGAGGACGCCCATTGTGATGAAGAAGGGGACGGCCATCAGGCTGAAGGACGAGATGCCCTTGACCATCAGGCGGCAGACATCGGTCAGTGCCTGACCCTGCACCATCAGGCAGAGCACGCTGGACAGGCCAACGGCGTATGCGATGGGGAAGCGCAGGAAGATCATGACGAAGAAGCTGACAAGAAGGACAACGATTGCCAGTGTCTGGACTGTCATATTAGTTCTCCTCCTTTACAAAAAAGCTCTTGATGTGATTGTACAGCGCCTCGATCTCGAAGATGATCATGGCGACACCGGCCAGAGGCACGGGGAAGTACATCCAGAAACGGCTCAACCAGGGCATCGAGACATAGAAACCGCGGCCGCCCAGGGTGGTGGCGTAGTTCCAGCCCACCACCAGCATGATGAGGCCGAGGATGCAGACCGCCAGATCGGCGAGGATGTCCAGCACCTTGACGACGATCTTGGGCAGGTAGACGTCAAATGCGGTCATCCGGATGTGTGCGCCGCGGCGGATGGCCAGAGCGGCACTCAGCACGGCCATATAGCTCATGCAGGTCAGCACGACCTCCTCGGACCAGGCGGGGTCCGGGATGAATGGGACGTAACGACCAATGACCGACATGGTGGTAATGATGATATCCGCGATCAGCAGCAGCTTGCAGATAAACAGGACCACTTTGTAGGTGATGTCGTACGCCGGCTTGATCTTATCCAGAGTGGTAAAGATTTTCGGCATAGGATCTCCTCCATACTCTTATAAAAAGCCCGGCGGGTCTGCGGGCGTATCCCGTAGTCCCCCGCCGGGCTATGTACTACTTCAGGATAAAGGCGCTTTTATCAGGCCTTCATATCCAGCAGCTGCTGATACAGCTCAGCCTGATCCGAGGTGTTCTCGCTGATGACCTTAGCGCAAGCCTCCTGCCAGGGAGTCTTATCGGGGACATCGACGACGTTGCAGCCGGAAGACTTCAGCTCGTCGAGGACCTTGTTCTCAGCGGTCTCGGACAGGTCAGCGTTGAAGGCCTGCGTATCCGCAGCAGCCTCCATGACGGCAGCCTGCTGGTTCTCGGTCAGCTTGTTCCAGGCGTTGTCGGTGATGACAGCCTGCACAGCGCCCAGAGTATGGCCGTCGAGGATCAGGTTGTTAGCGACCTCGGGGAAGGCGTTGGACTTGTAGTTTGCGATGGGCTGCTCAGCGCCATCGACAACACCGGTCTGCAGTGCGCTGTACAGCTCGCCGAAGGAAACGACGGTGGGGTTAGCGCCCAGGCCCTCGACCATGCCGTTCATGACGGGGTCGTTGGACACGCGCAGCTTCAGGCCCTTGAAATCAGCGATGCCGGAAACGGGCTTGACAGTGAAGAAGTGACGGAAGCCCTCCTCGCCGTAGAAGATACCACGAACGGGCAGGCCCAGCTCCTGAGGCTCGTTCAGGAACTCAGGTGCCAGCTCGCTGTTGGCGAAGTTCCAGAAGTGTGCGCGGTTCTCGAAGGTGAAGGGGATGGACAGCAGCTTGGACTTGTTGCAGCCGTAGCTGGTCAGTGCGAAAGCGGAGATACGGCTGATGTCGATGGAGGTGGAGCCGCCGAGGATAGCGTCCAGAACGTCGTTCTCAGAGCCCAGAACGCCGGAAGCCTGCACATCGACGACGACGGAGCCGCCGGTCAGCTCCTCGACCTTCTCCTTGAAGTGAGAACCGGTCTGGCCGACGATGGTATCCAGCGGGTTGACCTCGGCGTAGACCAGAGTCACCTTCGGGTCGGAAGCAGCAGCTGCGGCATCACCAGCGGGAGCGGTGGAAGCCGCAGCAGAGGAAGCGGTAGAGGCAGCAGTGCTGCTGCCGGAGCCACCGCAGGCGGTCAGTGCCAGAGCAGCGGCGGAAACACCGGCTGCTGCCAGAAAGCTGCGACGAGAAATCTTCTTCATGATAAAATCCTCCTTAGATTTTCCTCATTCAGGGCGGTGCGCTCTGCACGGGTCGCACACCGTCCGTTCATTTACTGTACACACTTTAGCAAATTTTTTTAGTCAGAACAAGGGCTTATGAAAAATGTCCTGTTTTTCAAAAAAATGTGAGAAACACTTTTGTGCATTCCTTACAAGCCGTAGTGCAGTTTGTTCAGCACACTGCCCAACGAGATGAATACAATGTAATATCTCTTGCGTTTTTTCAGGCTTCGCGGATGCGCTGGATGAGGCGGCTCTGCTCCTCAAAAGCCGCGTACACAGGCTCGACTGCCGCCCGGAAGCGGGCTTTTTCGGCGGCGGAGAGGGTCGTCACCTCCACGCCCCATTCCCTCATATGCTTCTCGGCGCTGGCCTCCCGCTCCGCCCAGAGGCGGCGTTCGGCCAGAGCGCTCTCCTTTCCGCAGGCGCGGATGATGTCCGGGAAGCGTTCGTCCAGCTCTGCCAGCTTTTCCATCGCGGCCTCACTGGCCAGCTGCAGCTCCGGCACACGGGTGTGCTCATCCTTTAAGAAATAGGGGGCCACCTCATAGTGGCCCATGGCCTCATAGCTGGGCCAGTTGTTTTCCGCGCCGTCTATCTCGGCGTTGTGCAGGGCTGCATAGACCCGGCTGTAGACCACCTGCGCCGGCTTTGCGCCGAGGTCCAGTATCATCTCGCTCATCATGTCCGACTCCTGCACCCGGAGCGTCAGCCCCGCGAGGTCTGCCAGCGTCTCCACCTTTTCGCGGGTGTAGAAGCTGCGGACACCGGCGTCGAACCATGACAGGCCTACGAGGTCCATCGCGCCGAGGCCGGAGAGGAATTCATCGCCGATCTCACCGTCCAGCACCCGCCACATCTGGGGCGCGTCGGTATAGAGAAAGGGAAGCTGCAATACGCTCAGGGCCGGCTGATACTCGGCCAGCTGGCTCAGAGAGACGCGGGCAAAGTCGATGCCGCCGTACTGCATCTGCTCAATGACGCTCTGTTCGGCCCCCAGTTCCCCGCCGCTGTAGACCACGACTTTGACCCTCCCCTCCGTCCGCTCAGCCACAAGGTCGGCGAAGGCCAGAGCGGCCTGCGTGGTGGGATAATCCTCGGGCTGGTTCTCGGCGTAGCGCAGGATGAGCTCCGGGCCGGTGTACTCTTCCGTCTTGCTGCAGCCCACAGCGCCCAGCGCCGTACAGGCGGCCAGCGCCAGCACACTGCGGCGGGAAATCATCCGCCCGCTCACAGCCCGGCCTCCGGGTCGGCCTTTGCCTTCTGGCCGGCCTGACGGCGGTACTGGGTGGGAGTCATGCCGGTGCGTTTCTTAAACGCCCGGGCGAAGTAGCTGGCGTCCTCGTAGCCCACCATCGACGCCACCTCTGCCGAGGAGCGGAAGGGGTCGGCCAGCAGTTCCTTCGCTGCGTTGATGCGCAGCTCGGTGAGGCAGTCGAGGAAGTTCATCTTCTGGTACTTCTTGAACTGTGCCGACAGGTAGGCCGGGCTGATGTGCAGGATCTCGCCCACGCTGTCCAGCGACAGATCGAACATATAATTATCCTCGAGGTAGCGGCGGACATGGGCCATGACAAGGGCCGTCTGGCTGTTCTCGCCCTCCTCGGGGGACTCTTCGGCCTCTTCTCCGGCCGCAGGCGGTTCCGGCTGGGGCTGAGGCTGAGCGGCGGCCAGCTCCTCCAGCTTCCGCTCGGTCTGGATCTGCCGGATGGCCCGGCGCACCGAGGCCTCCAGCTCATCGGGGTCCACCGGCTTGAGCAGGTAGTCGCAGGCCCCCAGATGCACCGCCTCGTGGGCGTACTGGAACAGGCTGTAGGCCGTGACGAAGATGACCCGGCAGGAGGGCCGCTGGGCCAGCACGGCGCGGGCAGCGTCGAGGCCGCTCATGCCCGGCATCTCAATATCCATCAGGATGAGGTCTGCGCCCCACAGCACCGCCGTGTCGGCAGCTTTGCGGCCATTTTCTGCCACCTCCAGGACCACTTCCCGCTCAAAACGGCGCTGGACCAGCTCTGCAAGCGCCTCCCGCTCCAGCTTTTCGTCATCCGCGATCAACAGGCGTATCATCGTCCAAATCCTCCTCCAAAAGTTCTACAAGGGGCAGGTACATCCTGATGGCCGTTCCCCGGCCCGGGTGAGAGCGGATGACCAGCCGCCCCCGTTTATCCAGAAGCCGCAGCCGTGCGGCCACGTTATAGACGCCGATATGCTCCCAGCGCTCCCCGGGCTGGGCCAGCGCGGCTTTCAGCTGGGCCAGCTGTTCGGGCCGGATGCCCACGCCGTTGTCGCAGACGCTGATATAGAGCAGCCCCTTATCCCGCAGCGGGTTGATGCGGATGCGCACCACGCCGCCCTCTTCCTTGGGCGAGATGCCGTGCTTGAAGGCATTCTCCACGATGGGCTGCAAGATGAAGGACGGCACCATCGTCTCCGTCAAATCGAGGGAGTCGGAGATGCGCCACACCATCTTCACCCGGTCGCCGAAGCGGACGTGGTAGATGGAGTAGTATTCGTCCACGATGCGCACCTCCCGGGCCAGCGGCACCTGCTCGTCGTTGCTCATCAGGCTGTAGCGCAGCAGGTGCGACAGAGCCGTGATGAGGGCCTGCGTGCGGTAGGCTTTTTCCTGTCCGGCGGTCTGCAGGATCACGTTCAGGGTATTGAAGAGGAAGTGGGGGTCGATCTGGCTGCGCAGCTGCTGCAGGCGGCTGCGCTCCATCCGGTTCTGCAGCTCCAGCGCCTCCGTCTTCTGGCGGTGAAGCTCCCGCTCCATCTCGTTCTTCTCCCGCAGGGTAGTCACCTGCTCTGCCATCGAGTGCTTCATGTGATTGAACGCTTCGGTGAGCTGGGCCATCTCGGGCTGATGGGGCACAGGCAGGTCGGGCGAGTCGAACACGCCCCGGGTGACCTCCCGGGAGGCGCCGATCATCTGCTGCACCGGGGTCAGCAGCGTCAGCACCGAGAAGGCCATGACGCAGCCCAGCGCAAGGCAGAGTGCCACCACGACGGTCTGCGCCCATTTCACCCGGTCGCTGAGGGCCGACACGGTGGTGTAAGTCCCCTGAGCGTCGGTGATGGCCGTGTTCAGCAGCTGCTGGGTGTACTGGCGCAGATAGCCGCCGCAGGGTACGATCTTATTATAGTAGAGCTGGGCGGCTTTCGTGTCCTGACCGGCGGCTACCGCTTCTTCCAGCTGGTCCACCAGTGCGGTGTAGCTGTCGTAGGTAGTGGAAACGGCATTGTAGAGCAGATACTGCTCCTCACTCACAGTGCCAAGGTCGCTCTCGATGCGCCAGAGCCATGCGTTGGTGACGGAAAAGGCGCTGTGGAGCTCCTCCGTCAGCGCTTTGGCATCGCCGTACTCCCAGCGGTAATCTTCCATGGCCGAAAGGCTCCGCTCCACACCGTTCTGGAAGCGGCTGATGGCGTTGAAGTTGCCCATCTGGTCGTCCAGTTCCCGCAGCACGGTGCCGGACTGGTAAAAGCTCAAGAATATCTGCCCCGCCAGCGCCAGAAAAAACGCTGCCAGGCAAAGACTGATCTGCCCTTTCAGGGTCATCCTGCGCCCCACGCACCCATCCTCCCTCTCTGTGATATTCTGCCGCGCATCTTCCGCCTTATCCGGCCTGTCCGCCGTCAGAGCGAAAGCTCCATAAACTTTCTTTTTCGTCCTATTTTAGCACATTTTAGGGCATCTGCGCAATATCATCCTTGATTGTTGGAAAATAATATGGTACTATGACCAAAAAAGGAGGGTATTTTTATGTCTCAGCCGATCTCCGTTTCCGTCCAGATGGATGCTGCATCCTTCCACGATTTTGCCGCCTTCGACCTGCTGCGCCACCGCAAGGCGTGGCACCGGCCTCTGGCGTTCACGGCCATTTTGCTGGTGTCTGCCTGTGTCTGCCTGTCGCAGGTGGGCCAGAAAGACGGCGCAGCCCTGCTCACGGTGGTTCTGGCCGTGGTGGCGCTGGGCGTGCCGGCCGTCTATTTCTGGACGTTTTTCCACTCCCTGAGCCTCCAGATCAAAAAGATGGGCCTGCCCCGCCCCTTCTACCGGCTGCTGCTGGACGACGAAGGGCTGTCGGTCTGGATGGCCGGCGAGCAGGACAAGCCTGAGGCGAGCCGCAAGTATGCGTGGCACGATATGCATCTGGCCTACCGCACCCCCAACGCCATTTACCTCTATGTCCAGCAGAATCAGGCCTATCTGCTGAACGACAGCCTCGACGCCGCATGGAGCCTGCTGCAATCCTCCCTCCCGGCAGAACGCCTGCGCGACCTGCGATAAAACGTAAAAATCCCTCGCACAAGCCGTGCGAGGGATTTTTTTGACCTCTCAGTCTGCAAAACAAAAACAGACAGCGCCGTGGAAAGGAGGAGAAAGCGGCGCTGCCTGTGTATGAGAACTCCTAAACATTTGCGGCTGCTAGGAGATTGTTGGTAGTCTGTCCGCCGCCGTGGCTATTGCCTCGCATAGGTGGGGGACAGTATTTTTTTAGGGGCGCGGCACCCGCTGCGGGGCTACGCATGAATCCTGCCTGCATGGCATTTATGGAAAGTCCAAAGCCGGAGATGGGGGATCTCGTTCTTGTCTTCCCGACTGCACCTTTATTGTACCGGATAAAAATGGAGTTTCTTTGAGTTAGTTTTGAACAATCTGCAAACAAGATGTGGAAAGTCTGAGGGCTTTCTTTTCCGTTCTGCTTGACATTCGGCACAGAACGATGTATTGTTAAGTTTATTGTGAAATACCTATGAAATTCCTGCATTTTTGAGGGAGGAGACACTATGGCCGCACCGGCACAGCCGCAGCAGAAAAAGACCCTGCTCATGACCGAGGGCAGCATCTGGAAAAGCATCCTGCTCTTCTCGGTGCCGCTCATCCTAGGCAACCTGCTCCAGCAGCTTTACAACACCGCCGACTCCATCATCGTCGGCAACTTTCTGGGCAGCAACGCTCTGGCCGCTGTGGGTTCCAGCGGCTCGCCCATCTACCTGCTCATCGGTTTCAGTCAGGGCGTGGCCGTCGGCGCAGGCGTCGTCGTGAGTCAGTACCTCGGCGCAAAAGATAAAAAGGAAACGCACATCGCCGTCCACACCTCGCTGGCCATCGCGGTCATCCTCGGCCTCATCCTGACGGTGGGCGGCATCGCCGTCAGCCGCAGCCTGCTGGTCTGGATGAACACCCCCGAAGAAGTCCTCGGCGACGCCGTGACTTACATGAAGCTCTACTTCGGCGGCGTGCTGTTCAGCGTCGTCTACAACATGGCGGCCGGCATCCTCAATGCGGCGGGCAACTCCCGCCGCTCGGTCATCTACCTCGCCTGCGCTTCCATCACCAACATCATCCTCGACCTGGTGCTCATCGCCGGGCTGAAGATGGGCGTGGCGGGCGCAGCCATCGCCACCGACATCAGCCAGCTGGTCTCCTGTGTGCTGAGCCTCCGCTTTCTGATGAAGGTGGACGCCGACTACAAGGTGGAGCTTTCCGCCATCCGGCCCGATCAGCGGATGACCTCCCGCATCATCCGCATCGGCCTTCCCACCGGCATCCAGAACATGGTCATCTCTTTCTCGAACGTGCTGGTGCAGTCCAGCGTCAACAGCTACGGTGCCGCCGCCATAGCAGGCTTTGCGGCCTATATGAAAATCGACGGCTTCAACATCCTGCCCGTCACCAGTTTCAGCATGGCGGCGACGACCTTCGTGGGCCAGAACTATGGCGCAGGCAACCTCAAACGAGTGAAGAATGGCATGTGGGTCACGCTGGGCATGGGCGTGCTCTACACCCTCTGCACCGGTGCTCTGCTGCTGGCGTTCCAGAATCCCATCATGCACCTGTTCACCTCCGACGAGACGGTGGTGGCCTTCGGGTGCAGCGCCATGCACTACTTCTGCCCCTTCTACTTCCTGCTGGCCACCCTCCACGGCATGGCGGGCGCAGTGCGCGGCACCGGCCGCAGCGTACCGCCGATGGTGGTGCTGCTCATCTCGCTCTGCCTCTTCCGTGTGGTGTGGATCCAGTTCGTCCTCCCCTTCTTTGCGGGCATCGAGGGCGTGTTCGTCCTCTACCCGGTGTCGTGGGCGCTGGGTGCCGTGCTGATGGCCCTCTACGCATGGAAAGGCAGCTGGATGACTTACGAGCATTCCTGACAGGAACCGGGAACCATTCCATTTTTCCATTCGCCTTTTGGGGACGTCTGTGGTATCTTATAGGTAAAGAAACAGCAAACCCGGTATCTCAGGAGGATTCATGCAGACAACAAAACCCGAAACCGCACAGCAGCGCCCCACCGGCGCACGAATGGCCCTGCTGATGCTTCTTTACTTTATCAAGATCGGCGCGTTCACCTTCGGCAGCGGATGGAGCATCATTGCCCAGATGGAGCGGGAGTTTGTGGACGAGCGCGGCTGGATGACCAGGAGCGATCTGCTGGAGCTCATCGCCGTGGGCAAGAGCCTGCCCGGCATCATGGTGGCGAACATCACTCTGCTCTTCGGCTATCAGATGGCCGGGGTGCTGGGCGGCATCTGCGCGGCCATCGGCCTATGCATCCCCGCCGTCGTCACCCTTACCATCGTGACGGCCATCTACGACGCCATTAAAGATAACTACTGGGTCTGGTCGGCCCTCAAGGGCGTCCAGTGCGCCGTGGCCCCCATCATCGGCGGCGCGGCCATCTCCCTGGGCAAAGATGCTCTGACCAGCGCAATGCCCATCATCATCTGTGCCGTCGCCTTTGTGCTCTGTTACTTTACGTCCATCAGCAATCTGACGCTGGTGGCGGCCGGTGTGGTCATCGCACTGGTCTGGATGGGGGTGAGCGAACATGGCCATGTTTGAGACCCTCGTTCAGCTCTTCGCCGCGTTTGCGAAGATCGGCTTCACCAGCTTCGGCGGCACCTCCATGATTCCCCTCATCATGGATGAAATGTCCTCCCACGGCTGGATGACGGACGCCGATTTGACGAACCTCATCGCCATCGCCGAGATGACCCCCGGCTCTCTGGGCGTCAATGCCGCCACCTTTGCAGGCACCAAGACCGCCGGGATGCCGGGCGGCGTCTTCGCGGTCCTGGGCGTCCTCAGCCCCACCCTGACGCTGACGCTTCTGGCGGCGGCGTTCTTCCAGAAGTTCCGCACCAGCAAGGTCATGAGCTACATCATGAAGATCGTCAAACCTGTCTGCATCGGCATGGTGCTGGGCGTGCTGGTGGGCCTGTGCCGCCAGTCCTACCTCACCGAGGCAGGCGGCATCAGCCTGTCGGGCCTCTGCATCGGCATCCTCTGCTTCGTCCTGCTTCAGAAATTCAAGCTCAGTGTGCCGAAGGTCATCGGCATCGCGGCTGCGCTGGGGCTGGTGTGCTTCGGTATCTTCTAAAAGGCTCTCCCTCTGGGAGCAACAATGACGACCGCCGCCAGTGGCGGAAGCAGGGAGTAGTTGTTGGGGCCGCGGCCAGCAGGATGCAAGCGACAGCGAAGCAGACG
>OMAS01000992.1_pt1 | contig 13128 bp, 10 predicted proteins | sample 1674031 | NCBI WGS metagenome assembly OMAS01 (sample SAMEA103958138, study PRJEB25191) | human gut metagenome | biome: human-associated habitat [ENVO:00009003]; feature: intestine environment [ENVO:2100002]; material: feces | place: Germany | collected 2013/2015 | reverse complement strand
CGGATGGTGCGGGTCGCAGAACGGGGCCAGATTCGGGTTCTGCCGGTCCATGGCCAGCAGATACTGCGTCAGATCGTTCGTGCCGATGGAGAAGAAGTCGACCTCGCCCGCAAGCTCGCCGCTCATAAAGACGGCGGCAGGCGTCTCGATCATCACGCCGACGCGGTATGGGCCGAAGCGTTCGCCGCGCGCAATGAGCACATCCTCCGCATCGGCCAGCGCCTGCTTCAGCCGGTGCAGCTCGTCCGGGCCTGTTACCATCGGGAACATGATCCCGACGTTTCCATAGCGCGACGCGCGCAGAATGGCGCACAGCTGCGTCTGGAACAGAATGGGCCGCGTCAAACACAGGCGGATCGCCCGCAGGCCGAGCGCGGGGTTGTCCTCCGGCGGCATATCAAAATAACCGACCTGCTTGTCCGCGCCGATATCCAGCGTGCGGATGATGACCTCCCGGCCATCCATGGCCTGCACGACCGTTTTGTAGCTTTCAAACAGCTCGTCCTCGGTCGGGTACGTGCTGCGGCCCAGATACAGAAACTCGCTTCTGAGCAGCCCGACACCCTCCGCGCCGCTTTCCCGCAGCAGCGGCAGATCGTCCGTGCCCGCAATATTGGCGTAAAGGCGGACAGAATGCCCGTCCTGCGTGACGCTCGGGGCGGAGATCAGCTGCCGGAGCGCTTCGCGCTGTTCCTGCTGTGCGGCGATCTTCGCGTTTGCTTCGGCCAGCGTCTGTTCGTCCGGGTCGAGCGTCAGCGTCCCGGAGAAGCCGTCCAGAACCGCCGTGCGCCCGTGCAGCTCCGCCGACACGGGCAGCTGCGAGACTGCCGGAACGCCGAGCGTCCGCGCCAGAATGCCCGTGTGGGAATTCGCCGCGCCGCGCGCGGTCAGCATCCCGCGCACGAATTCGCGCGGGAACTGCACGGTCTGGCTGGGGGTCAGCTCCTCGGCGGCGATGAGGCAGGGTTCGGCGATGGTGTGCTCCGCCTCGCCGTTTAAAATGCGGCAGATGCGGGCGGCGACGTCCCGCACATCGGCGGCGCGTTCACGCATATAGTCGTCGTCCATGGCGGAAAACATGGCTGCGCACTGCTCCCCCGCCTGCCGGACAGCCTCGGCGGCCTCCGCGCCGTCCGCAATTGCTTCCGAAACAAGGTCTGTAAAGTCTTCGTCCTCGGCCATGAGCTGGTGGACGGAGAAAATTTCCGCGTCCTTCTCACCAAGCTCCGCTCTGGCCTTTTCATAGAGCGCGCCGAGCGCGTCCACGGCCTGCCGCTGTGCGCTTTCAAAGCGCAGCTGTTCCTCCTGCGGGGAGACTGCCTGCCGGACGGCGGCCTTCTGCGCGCCGAGAAAGACGATTTTTCCGGCGGCAAGGCCCTGGGAAATGGGAAGCCCTGAGAATACCTGCATGGCGGCGTCCTCAGGCGTTTTCGCGGAACTGCGTCTGCAGCTCCTCAAACGCCTTGTCCTCGTCGGAGCCGTCGATGGTGACGGTGACAGTCTGGCCCTGCTTGATGCCAAGGCCCATCACGGCCATCAGCCGCGTCAGCTGCGCGGATTTTTCCCCGCAGGAGATCGTAATTTTGCTTGTATACGCCTTTGCCGCGCGCACAAGCGCGCCCGCAGGCCGCGCATGAAAGCCCATGGGGTCCTGAATGGTGTATTGAAATTCTTTCATATCGGCTCCTTGTGAAACAATGAAAGTCTGCTGTGTCCATTTTGCACCGGATTTCCAGAAAATGCGTAGGGGCGGACGCCTCTGTCCGCCCGGCAGTGGGGGGATCGGATCATCGAAAATCCTCGGCGAATCCGAATGCACTTGCCCCTACAAAACACTTTGGGAAGCGCATACGGATTTACCCTGAATTTCTGAAAAAGCACTGCATCCAGTGGGCGGACAGAGTCGTCCGCCCCTACAAAACAGGTGCGCATTTCACGCTGCTTCTTTTTATCACGACAGCTTTTTCAGCTCCCGCACGTCGGCAAGCTCGTCCATGATTTCGTCGAGACTGCTGCCTGCGATGGCGCTGACGGTCGCGGCGACCGCGCCCTCGACCAGCGGGCAGTCGGCCAGAACGAGCTTCCGCTCCGGCATGGCCTCGAGCACCATTTCCGCCGTCATGACCGCCGAGCCCATGTCCATGAGCACGATCACGCCGTCGTCTGAGTAAATTTCGTCAATGGCGTTCGAAATTTTTTCATAGCTCGTGCCGAAGCCGCCGCCGTCCAGACCGCCGGCGGCACGGATGGGCACGCCGTCGGCCATCATTTTTGTCAGCTCGACCACGCCGTTTGCCAGTGTTTCGCTGTGCGAAACGATCACAAATCCGACCATGGCCCGCACCTCACACGTGCTCGGCCACGACACGCAGCATCGTGGTGAACGACGTCGCGCCGGGGTCCTGATGGCCGAGACTGCGCTCGCCGAGATAGCTTGCGCGGCCCTTGGTGGCGATGATGGTCTTGGTGTACTCGACGCCCTGCTCCGCAGCGGCCACGCCGTCGGACAGCGCCTCCTTCGCGCTCTTTCCCGCGTCCAGCGCCGCTTTTACCGCATCACGCGCGGGAATCATGGCATCCAGCATCGTCTTTTCTCCGGCCACGGACTTGCCGCGCAGCTGCACGCCCGCGACGAACGCGTCCAGGATCGTGACCAGGTCCTGCGCATCCAGTTCCGTCTTTCCGGCAAGCGCTTTGCCTGCCTGCATGAACGCCGTCCCGTAGAGCGGGCCGGAGGCTCCGCCGACCGTGGACACAAGGGCCATACCGGTAGTTTTAAGCATCGTGCCGATGTCCTTGCCCTCCATCATCGGGCGCTTCTTCTCGACCTCGGCGAAGCCGCGGGCCAGATTGATGCCGTGATCGCCGTCGCCGATGACGTTGTCGAGTTCCGTGAGAAAAAGCTTTTCCTCGGAGATCTTTTCGCCGACGGCGTGCAGGATCTCCAGCACCTGTTCCTGATTGACCATAGTAGTTCTCCTTTGCGTTTGGGGTTATGCCTTGAAGGCAATGGTGTCCGCGTGCGCGTCCAGAAGGGCCTTCAGCTCATCGTCCAGCCGCAGCAGGGACACGGAGAAGCCCTCCATTTCAAGCGACGTCATATATTCGCCCACGAAGGTCTTATAGACCTTGATGCCCTTCGCGGCCAGCACGTCGGCGACATGATTGTTGATGATAAACAGCTCCATCAGCGGCGTTGCGCCGGAGGAGTTGACCATGACGGCGACCTCATGGCCGGTGTAATCGATATCGGCCAGAATCTTGTCCAGAATATGATCGACGATCTCGTCCGCCGGGCGGAGCGCTTCCTTGTGCGTGCCGGGCTCGCCGTGGATGCCGATGCCGACCTCCATCTCGTCTTCGCCAAGCTCAAAGCCGGGCTTGCCCGCCGCCGGGACTGTGCAGGGACGGATGGCGACGCCCATGGTACGCACGTTGTCAATGACCTTCTGCGCCACGCGCTGCACCTCTTCAAGCTCGGCACCCTCTTCTGCCTTTGCACCCGCGATCTTGTGGACAAAGACCGTGCCCGCTACGCCGCGGCGGCCGACGGTATAGAGGCTGCCGTCCACGGCGACGTCGTCGTCGACGACGACTTGCGCGACCTTAATGTCGTCCATCTGCGCCATTTCACCGGCCATTTCGAAGTTCATCACGTCGCCGGTATAGTTCTTGATGACCATCAGCACGCCCTTGTCGGTCGCGATGGCCTTGATGCCCTCATAGATCTGATCCGGCGTGGGCGAGGTGAAGACTGCGCCCGCGACCGCCGCATCCAGCATACCCGTGCCGACGTAGCCGCCGTGCGCCGGTTCGTGGCCGGAGCCGCCGCCGGAGATCAGCGCGACCTTCCCTTCCTTCTTTTCCGTCCGCACGACCACGTTGCCGCAGTCCAGCTTGCGCACATACTGCGGATACGCCTTGACCATGCCCTGGATCATCTGATCCTCTACAAGCTCGACCTGGTTGATGAATTTTTTCATGTTTTCGTCCTCCTTGTCAGTTTGCTGCATCAAATTCTGCCAGCCTCAGCTTACCACACTTCTTTGGATGAATCAATAGTTTCCACACCGCAAAACGCGACGCATTTGTCTATGACGCACAATTCTTTGACAGTTTCTGAAAATTGTACAAAAAGTTTTTGCTCCCGCGCGGGGCTTGACCGCAGAGCGGGATTTGTTTATAGTATAGAGCATGAATACCACGCAGGGGGCGGCGGAGATGCACTTCGCGTATTCCGCCGGCGGCGGTTTCCACACTTTTGACGGAAAGGAACCCAGACAGCATGTACGAAATCACCTTCCAATTCGAAAACGGTGCGCAGGAGGTCAAATTCTCCGCCGCGCCCGGCAGCACCATTCTGGAGGCCGCGAAATCGGCCAACGTCGCCATCGACGCGCCCTGCAACGGCAACGGCTCATGCGGCAAATGCCGCGTCAAGCTCGTTTCCGGCGAGGTCACCGGCGTGCAGACCGGTCACATCTCCGACGAGGACTATGCCGCGGGCTGGCGGCTAAGCTGCTCGACGAAGCCTGCCGGAGATATTACCGTGCTCGTCCCCGACATCGCCTCTGCCTATCAAAGCCGCATGAAGACGGCGGACCTGTCCTCCGGCGAGGAGATCGCGATCTTCAACCAGCTGCAGCAGGACGTGCAGGCCGCAGGCGTGGACTTTGCAAACGACTTTGTGCAGGCGGTCCTTACGCTGGACGAGCCGACGCTCGACGACACCATGCCCGACACCGAGCGGCTTGCGCGCTTCGCACAGGACGCATTCGACGGCTGCACAGAGGTCAGGCTCACCTATCACACGGTCAAAAAGCTTGCAAAAACGCTGCGCGAGGCCAATTTCAAGGTACAGATCACCGGCACGCTGACGGACGGCGTGCTGACCATCATGGACGTATCTGAAAAAGAGGACGCGCCGCTCTACGGCTGCGCCATCGATATCGGCACCACGACCGTCACGGGCGTGCTCATGGATTTAAAGACCGGCACGCTGACGGCGAAGGCCTCTGCGGGCAACGGTCAGATCCGCTACGGTGCGGATGTCATCAACCGCATCGTCGAGCAGGGCAAGCCCGGCGGCACGAAGCGGCTGCAGGACGCAATTTTGAAGGAAACGCTGCTGCCGCTCGTCGCGGCGATGTGCAAATCGGCGGGCGTTCCCGTCTCGCGCGTGTTCCGCGTGTGCATCGCGTCGAACACGACGATGAACCATCTGCTTCTGGGCGTGGACGCGAACCCCGTGCGCATGGAGCCGTATATCCCGACGTTTTTCCAGTGGCGCGGCATGACGGCCAAGGATCTCGGCTTCCCGGCCAACCCGGACGCGGAAATTTTGCTGGCCCCGAACATCGGCTCGTATGTCGGCGGCGATATCACCGCAGGCGCGTTCACGAGCCTCATCTGGGACAAGGACGAATTTTCGCTGTTCATCGACCTCGGTACGAACGGCGAGCTGGTCTTCGGCAACCGCGATTTCATGATGTCCTGCGCCTGCTCCGCAGGCCCGGCGTTTGAGGGCGGCGATATCTCCTGCGGTATGCGCGCGACGGACGGCGCGGTCGAATCCGTGAAGATCGACAAGGATACGATGGAGCCGACGCTCGGCATCGTCGGGCCGGAGGGCCAGAAGCCCGTCGGCATCTGCGGCTCCGGCATCATTGATGTCATCGCCGAGCTTTACCGCACCTCTATTATTTCCTCGAAAGGCCAGTTCGTCCGCGAGGGCAAACGCGTCGCGCACGACGAGCACGGCATGGGCCGGTATATCCTCGCGACAGCCGCCGAATCGGAGACGGGCCGCGAAATTTCCATCACGGAAGTGGATATCGACTCGTTCATCCGCGCGAAGGCCGCCATTTTCTCGGCCATCAATATCATGCTTTCCAGTCTCGACATGGACGTGAGCGTTTTGTCGCATGTGTATGTCGCGGGCGGCATCGGCTCCGGCATCAACATGGAAAACGCCGTGCGCATCGGTATGCTGCCGGATATCGACCGGGAGCTGTTCGAGTATCTGGGCAACACGTCCCTCTCGGGCGCCTACGCCATGGCGAGGTCGGACTGCGCAGTCGACAAGGTCGACGAGCTGGCGTCCAACATGACCTATATGGAGCTTTCCACGAATCCCAGATATATGGATGAATTCGTCGCGGCGTGTTTCCTGCCGCACACCAGCCGGGAGCTGTTCCCGTCGAGCATTCAGGAGTAAGGTTTATGCAGGTACAGAACAACAAGGAAGAAGTCCCGTTTGCCCATTATGAGGAAAAATTCGCCTCGCTCGACCCGCAGGAGGCGGCAGCGCGCTGCGGCGTGTCGTTCGAAAACGGCCGGTTCACCGTGACGTTATTGGGTACAGCGTATCAGATCGCGTGGCCGAAATACGCCATTTCGTCCGAAGACGAAGCTGCGTTCGCGCTCAGAAGCCTGCCGTGCCAGACGTTTCTGCTGCGCTTCTTGCTCGAAGGCCGCGCGGCGGAGCCGTCCGGCAGCTACAAGACGTTCCGCGAAATGCCGTGGGGCGAGATGTATATCGGGCCGTACACCGGACGGGTTCTGACGCGGGCGGCGTTCACGTTCGGCACGCGCGTGGAAAAATTCCGCGCGGCCTGCGAGAAAATGGGCGCACTGCCGATCCCGCACGGCGACGCGGGCTTCCAGTTTGACTTTTTGGGCGGTTACCGGATGCAGCTCATGGTCTACGCCGGAGACGAAGAATTCCCGCCCAGCAGTCAGGTTCTGTACTCGGACAACTTCGAATCCGGCTTCGCCGCCGAGGACCGCGTCGTCGCCGGCGATATCCTGATCTCAGCGATCAAGGCGCGGATGTAGGGCAACCGTATGCGCTTGCGCATTCGTTTGTAGGGGCCGATGCCTACATCGGCCCGGCAGTATATGCCGCTTTTTACGAAAATCTTCGGCGAATTCGCAACTTCCCTACGGGCCGATGTGGGCATCGGCCCCTACAATCAATGGGGTGGGTGCTTACGGATTTGCCTGATAGCGCTGATACAAATGAAACAGGGAGAAATAAAAAATGGCATTTCAATATCTCGGCCTGCGGGCCAAGCTGGAGCACGTGGACCTCACGGAGGAAGAGGTGAACCGGCAGCTGGTGCGGCTGCAGCAGCAGAGCCAGCGGCGGACGCCGGTGTTTGACCGGCCCTCGCAGAATGGGGACGAGCTGGTGCTCGACTACGCGGGCTTTGCGGACGGAAAGCAGTTCGCAGGCGGCACGGCGGAAAAGCAGACGCTCGTGCTTGGCAGCGGCACATTCATCCCCGGCTTTGAAGAGCAGCTGCTGGGCAAAAACCCCGGCGACGATGTGACTGTGCACGTCACATTCCCGGCTGCATATCACGCGCCGGAGCTGGCGGGCAAGGACGCGGAGTTCCGCTGCCATATCCATGAAATCCGCACCGTCGCGCCCTATGCGCTGGACGATGTGTTTGCAAAAGAGGTCGGGCAGTGCGAGAATATGGCGGAAATGCGCGAAAATATGCGCAGAAGCCTTGAAAATTATTATGCGGAGCGTGCCGAGCTTGAGCTGCGCGACCGCCTTCTGCGGCAGGCGGCGGACACCATGGAGGACTTTACCCCCGATCCTGCCGAGATCAGCAAGGCCGTCGAGGAGCAGCTGGACACCATGTCCGCGCAGCTGGCGCAGAACAATCTGACGCTGGACGATTACTGCAAATTCTCCAATTCCACGCTCGAGCAGCTGCGCGAGGACGCACGCCCCGGCGCTGAAGAGGCCGTGCGCATCAAGGCGCTCGTCCGCCGCGTCGCGCAGGCGGAGGAGCTGCACGCGCATGAGGAGGACGTCGCGCAGGCGCTGAGCGAGATCTGCCGCGCGAACCACATGACGATGGAGGAGCTTCAGCCGTATTACGACGACGCGTTTGCCGCAGCCGTGGAATACAGCATCCTGCTGGCCAAGGTCACGAAGCGCATCCGCGAAAGCGCCGTTATGGACGCGTAAACGCAAAGCAAACCGCCGCAGCCGCATAGGCTGGGCGGTTTTTGCGCGCTTCCGCGGCGGCAGGCGGCAGTTTTTTTACAAAAAACAGGCATGATGAACAAAATAACTTTGATTTATGCGCCGGTTTATAGTATACTGAATACAATGGTTTCCGTCCTCGCAAGCGCGGGCCATAAAAACGGAAGGAGGGCGAAAGAACTTGGAAACGAATTACGCGATTGAGATGCTGAACATCACAAAACGTTTCCCCGGAATCATCGCCAACGACAACATCACCCTGAGGCTGAAAAAGGGTGAAATCCACGCCCTGCTCGGCGAAAACGGCGCGGGCAAATCGACGCTTATGAGCGTCCTGTTCGGCCTGTACCAGCCGGAGGAGGGCGAGATCCACAAGGACGGCCGCAAGGTTGAGATCCGCGACCCGAACGACGCGAACGCGCTCGGCATCGGCATGGTGCACCAGCACTTCAAGCTGGTCGAGTGCTTCTCTGTCCTCGACAACATCATTCTCGGCGTTGAGCCGAACCAGATGGGCTTCCTGCAGAAGCAGGACGCGCGCAAAAAGGTTCTCGATCTGTCCGAGAAATACGGTCTGCACGTCGATCCCGACGCGATCATCGAGGATATCACCGTCGGTATGCAGCAGCGCACCGAAATTCTCAAAATGCTCTACCGCGACAACGAGATCCTGATCTTCGACGAGCCGACGGCTGTTCTGACGCCGCAGGAGATCGAGGAGCTGATGCAGATCATGAAGAATCTCGCGGCCGAGGGCAAGAGCATCCTCTTCATTTCCCACAAGCTGAACGAGATCATGGAGGTCTCCGACCGCGTCACCGTCCTGCGCAAGGGCAAGTGCATCGGCACGGTCGAAACCGCGAATACCACGGCGGAGGAGCTGTCGGCCATGATGGTCGGCAGAAACGTCAGCTTCCACGTGGAAAAAGGCCCGCTCAAGCCGGGCGGCGAGGTCCTGTCCGTCGAGCACCTGACGGTCGCCTCCAAGGTCCATAAGAACAACGCCGTCAAAGACGTGTCGTTCCGCGTCCGCGCGGGCGAGATCGTCTGCATCGCAGGTATCGACGGCAACGGCCAGACGGAGCTTGTCTACGCCCTGACCGGTCTGGAGCCTGCCGTGAGCGGCAAAATTACGCTTGAGGGCAAGGATATTACCCACGCGTCCATCCGGCAGCGCAGTCTCATGGGCATGAGCCATATCCCGGAGGACCGGCACAAGCACGGCCTCGTGCTCGACTATACGCTTGAGGACAATATGGTGCTCCAGCGCTATTTTGAACCCGAATTCACCGACAAGGCCGGCTTCCTGCGCCGCAAGAACATCCGCGCCTACGCTGAGGGCCTGATCGAGCAGTACGACGTGCGCGCGGGCCAGGGCCCGGTCACACCGGCGCGCAGCATGTCCGGCGGCAACCAGCAGAAGGCCATCGTTGCCCGCGAGATCGACAAGCACCCCGAGCTGCTCGTCGCCGTGCAGCCCACGCGCGGTCTGGACGTCGGCGCGATCGAGTACATCCACAAGCAGCTTGTCGCCCAGCGCGACGCGGGCAAGGCCGTGCTGCTCGTCTCGCTGGAGCTGGACGAGGTCATGGACGTGCCGGACCGCATTCTCGTCATGTACGAGGGCGAGATCGTCGGCGAGCTGGATCCCAAGTCAACCACGCAGGAGGAGCTTGGCCTCTACATGGCGGGCGCCAAGAGAGATGAGGTGAAAGCATGAAAAAGAATCTTCTGAAAAACAGCGCCGTGCAAACGCTGGTCGCGTCGCTGCTGTGCATCGTGCTGGGCCTGTTCCTCGGCTATCTCGTCCTGCTGCTGATCAATCCCGACGGCGCGGGCGACGCGATCCTGACGGTCATCAAGAACTTCTGGACGTATAACCGCAAGGCCTCCCAGATCAAATATCTGGGCAACACGCTCGTCAAGACGGCTCCGCTTCTGATGTGCGCGCTGTCGATCCTGTTCTCCTATAAGGTCGGCCTGTTCAACATCGGCGCTGCCGGTCAGTACTGCGTCGGCGCGGCGCTGAGCCTGTATGCGGCGCTGGGCCTCGGCTGGAGCTGGCTGCCGTGTATGCTGGCGGCGATCCTCGGCGGCGCGCTGCTGGCCGGGATCTCGGGCCTTCTCAAGTCCTACTGCAACGTCAACGAGGTCATTTCCGGCATCATGCTCAACTGGATCGTGCTGTATCTGACCAATATGCTCCTCACACTCGTAAAAGAGGATGCCAGCCCCTATACCAAGGTCCTGGCCAATACCAACGCCTCCGCTGTGCTGCCGTCGCTCGGCCTCGGCGCGCTGTTCAACAAAAACCAGTATGTCGGCCTTGCGATCCCGCTGGCCGTCGTGATGGCAGTCATCGTGTGGATCGTGCTCGACAAGACGAAGTTCGGCTACGAGCTGAAGGCCACGGGTCTTAACAAAAATGCCGCGAAATACTGCGGCATGGCGGAAAAGCGCAACATCATCCTGAGCCTGATGATCTCCGGCGCTCTGGCCGGTATGGGCGCGGCGATGCTGTACCTCACCAGCTACGAGCAGTGGCAGTGCTCCTCCTCCTCCGTCCCGGCCATGGGCTTCAACGGCATCGCGGCTGCCTTCCTCGGCGGCCTGAACCCCATCGGCTCGATCTTCGCCTCGTTCTTTATCCAGCATATCACCGCAGGCGGTGCGTATGTCGATAAGAGTATGTACTGCGCGCAGATCTCCGATCTGATCTCCGCGCTCATCATCTACCTGTGCGGCTTCGTTCTGTTCATGAAGAACGTGATGAGCTCCATTGCCGCCCGCCGGGAGGAAAAGGCCATTGCAAAGGCCAAGGCCCTGGCGGAAGCCAAGAAAGGAGGCGAGACGGAATGATCCTGCTGCTTCAGTATACGCTGATCTTCGCGTCGGTTCTGATCCTGGTCGCCCTCGGCGGCTGCTTCGCGGAGCATTCCGGCGTTATCAACCTCGGCCTCGAAGGCATTATGATCATGGGTGCGCTCGGCGGCGCGCTGACAATGCGCTATGTGCCGAATACTGTCCCGGCGATCGTGATGATCCTCGCGGTCATCCTTGTCTCCGCGCTGGTCGGCATGGTCTATTCCTGCCTGCTTGCCGTGGCGAGCATCAACTTCAAGGCCGACCAGACGCTCGTCGGCACGGCGCTGAACCTGCTCGGCACCGCCGGTGCGACGGTCATTGTCAAGGCCATCAACACCGCTGCCAACCCCGACGACGTTTCGTCCATCGTGCAGTACGGCAGCGCAAAGAATGCGCTTCTGGCGCCTATCGGCTCGTTTGAATTCAACTGGTTCATGCTCGTGGCGTTCATCGCGCTCGTCACTGCCTATGTGACGCTGTACAAGACCCGCTTCGGCCTGCGCCTCATGGCCTGCGGCGAGCATCCGCAGGCGGCTGCCAGCGTCGGCATCAACGTCTATAAGATGCGCTGGGCAGGCGTGCTCATCTCCGGCGTTCTCGGCGGCATCGGCGGCATCGTCTTCATCACCGCAGGCGTTTCGGAGTGGTGGTTCGAATACGGCGTGGCGGGCTTCGGCTTCCTGTCCCTCGCCGTTATGATCTTCGGCCAGTGGAAGCCGCAGCGCATCGCGCTGGCCGCGCTGCTGTTCGGCTTCTTCCGTGCGCTCGGCAACGTCTACACGGGCTTCAGCTTCCTCAAGGCGATGAACCTGCCGAGCTCTCTGTACAACATGCTGCCGTACATCATTTCGCTTATCGTGCTTGCCTTCACGTCCAAGAATTCCCGCGCGCCGAAGGCCGAGGGTATCCCCTACGACAAGGGTATGCGTTAAGCTGTACCCGGTTTCTGTCTCCGGCAGGTTCATACGGACTTGCCGGAGCCTTCATTTCAAGCTCAGGAGGATTTGATTTCTATGCGAATGGTTGATCTCATTGAAAAAAAGCGGGACGGCGGCGTTCTGACCGACGACGAGATCCGCTTTATCATCAAGGGCTTTACGGACGGATCCATCCCCGATTACCAGATGTCCGCCTTTGCCATGACGGTCTTCTACAAGGGTATGACCGACCACGAGACTGCCGTCCTGACCGATGCGATGATGCGCTCGGGCGATACGGTGGACTTGAGCCGGTTCGGCGATAAATCCGTCGACAAGCACTCCACCGGCGGCGTCGGCGATAAGACGACGCTGATCGTTGCACCGATTGTCTCGAGCCTCGGCGGCAAGATGGCGAAGATGTCCGGCCGGGGCCTCGGCCACACGGGCGGCACGGTCGATAAGCTCGAATCCATCCCCGGCTACCAGACGACGCTTTCGGCAGAGGCCTTTATGCAGCAGGTCGAGGATGTCGGCGTAGCCGTCATCGGCCAGTCCGGCAATCTGACGCCTGCCGACAAAAAGCTCTATGCGCTGCGTGATGTGACCGCGACGATCGATTCTCTGCCGCTCATCACATCGTCCATCATGTCCAAAAAGCTCGCCGCAGGCGCGCATTCCATCGTGCTGGATGTCAAGATCGGCTCCGGCGCGTTTATGAAAACGCTCGAAGACGGGCAGAAGCTTGCCGAGAGCATGGTGCGCATCGGCAAGGCCTGCGGCCGGAACGTTGTGGCAGTCATGTCCAATATGGATATTCCGCTCGGCTTCTATATCGGCAATGCGCTTGAGGTGCGCGAGGCGGTCGAGGTCCTGCGCGGCCATGGCTGCCCGGACCTGACCGGCGTGTGCATCACGCTGGCGGCCAATATGCTGCACCTGTGCAACGGCTGGCCCATTGAAGAGGCCACGAAGCAGGCGGAAGAAGCCATTAACTCCGGCAAGGCCTTTGAGCAGATGAAGCGCTGGATTGCCGCACAGGGCGGCGACGCACGTGTGCTGGACGATGTGAGCCTGCTGCCGCAGGCAGCGGTGCGGTATGAGCTGAAAGCGCCGCAGGCGGGCTATATCCACCATATGGACGCGCAGAAGATCGGCGAAAGCTCCGCCATTCTCGGCGCGGGCCGCAAGACGAAGGACGACGCCATTGACTTCGCCGCCGGTATTGTCCTGAAGGAAAAGACCGGCGCGAAGGTCGAGCAGGGCCAGACGCTGGCCGTGCTGCACACGAACCGGCCGGAGACGCTTGCCGACGCGGAGCGCGTCTTTTTGGAAGCCATC
>OMAS01000976.1_pt1 | contig 13237 bp, 9 predicted proteins | sample 1674031 | NCBI WGS metagenome assembly OMAS01 (sample SAMEA103958138, study PRJEB25191) | human gut metagenome | biome: human-associated habitat [ENVO:00009003]; feature: intestine environment [ENVO:2100002]; material: feces | place: Germany | collected 2013/2015 | reverse complement strand
ATGTGTCCCGTGACGGGGTTGTCCTATCGGGAACCGGCGCCGCACAACTTTTCCTTCAATTCGCCGCAAGGTGCATGTCCTAAATGCAAAGGGTTGGGGGTGGTCAGCCAGATTGATATTGACAAGGTGATTCCCGACCGTGAGCTCTCCATTGCCGGAGGTGCCATCGCACCGTTGGGGAAAGCCAAGAACAGCATGATTTTCTGGCAGATTACCGCCTTGCTGGAGAAATATGAAGCAACGCTGAAAACACCGGTCAAAGACTTGCCGGAGGATGCCATCGACGAGATTCTCTATGGCTCGGACGAGCGTATCAAGATAAAGAGTTCACTGATAGGCACCTCTTCCGATTATTTTGTGACGTTTGAGGGGGTTGTAAAGTATATCCAGATGCTGCAGGAGAAGGATGCTTCTGCCACGGCACAGAAGTGGGCGGACCAGTTTGCCAAGACTGCCGTTTGCCCGGAATGTCATGGCGCCAAGTTGAATAAGGAAGCGCTTTCATTCCGCATTCACGACAAGAACATCTACGAATTGTCTACGATGGACATCAATGAACTGTATGACTGGCTGGTAAACGTAGACCCGTATCTTAGTAGCAAGCAACAGCAGATTGCCGGTGAAATCCTGAAGGAAATCCGTACACGGCTCAAATTTCTGCTCGATGTAGGTTTGGATTATCTTTCGCTGAACCGTAGTTCCGTCAGCCTTTCCGGTGGTGAAAGCCAGCGTATCCGCCTGGCTACGCAGATAGGTTCACAGCTGGTGAATGTGCTGTATATATTGGATGAGCCGAGTATCGGCCTGCACCAACGCGACAACCAGCGCTTGATACACTCTTTGAAGGAACTGCGTGACATTGGCAACTCCGTCATTGTGGTGGAGCATGACAAGGATATGATGCTCGCCGCCGATTATGTCATTGATATGGGGCCGAAAGCCGGTAGGCTGGGAGGGGATGTTGTCTTTGCCGGTACTCCCCGTGAAATGCTACGGACGCATACGCTGACTTCCCAATACTTGAATGGTGAGCGTGCCATTGAGGTGCCTGCCAAGCGTCGCGAGGGCAATGGACACAGTCTGTGGCTGCGTGGCGCCAAGGGTAATAATCTGAAGGATGTGGATGTGGAGTTCCCGCTGGGCAAGCTGATTTGCGTTACCGGTGTTTCCGGCAGTGGCAAGTCCACGCTTATCAACGAGACGTTGCAGCCTATTCTTTCGCAGAAGTTCTATCGTTCACTGCAGGATCCTTTGGACTATGATAGTATTGAAGGGCTGGAATATATAGACAAGGTGGTGAATGTGGACCAGTCTCCTTTGGGACGAACGCCGCGTTCCAATCCTGCCACTTATACCGGTGTGTTTTCCGATATCCGCAATCTGTTTGTCGGCTTGCCCGAAGCGAAGATACGTGGATATAAGGCGGGACGCTTCTCCTTCAACGTCAGTGGCGGACGCTGCGAAGCTTGCCAAGGCAATGGGTACAAGTGCATTGAGATGAATTTCCTGCCGGATGTGTATGTGCCTTGCGAGGTATGTCACGGCAAGCGTTACAACCGAGAGACGCTGGAAGTGCGTTTTAAGGGAAAATCCATTGCCGATGTGCTGGATATGACCATCAACCGTGCGGTGGAGTTTTTCGAGAATGTGCCTCAGATATTGAACAAAATTAAGGTTATCCAGGAAGTGGGATTGGGTTATATCAAGTTGGGCCAGTCTTCCACCACGCTCTCCGGAGGTGAGAGCCAGCGCGTGAAGTTGGCTACGGAACTTTCCAAACGTGATACGGGCAAGACTCTGTATATCCTTGACGAACCTACTACCGGACTTCATTTCGAAGATATCCGCGTTTTGATGAACGTGTTGAACAAACTTGTAGACAAAGGGAATACCGTCATCGTCATAGAGCATAATCTCGATGTCATCAAGATGGCGGACTATATCATCGATATGGGGCCAGAAGGCGGTAAGGGAGGGGGAGAACTCCTTTCCTGCGGAACCCCGGAAGAGGTTGCTAAAAGCAAGAAAGGCTATACGCCTAAGTTCCTGCGTGAAGAATTGAATATCAAGTGATAATTATCTCATCATAGAGAATATTATGAAAATCAATAAGACGAATGCAGCAAGGCTTCTCGACAAGGCCAAGATTGCGTATGAGCTCATTCCCTACGAGGTGGATGAGAACGACTTAAGTGCAGTGCATGTAGCTGCCAGTTTGGGTGAGGACATCAATTGCGTGTTCAAGACGCTGATTCTTCACGGTGATAAATCCGGTTATTTTGTCTGTGTCATCCCGGGTGAGCACGAAGTGGATTTGAAGCTGGCGGCAAAAGCGTCAGGAAACAAAAAATGTGACCTTATCCCGGTTAAGGAACTTTTACCTCTGACTGGCTATATCCGGGGTGGGTGTTCACCCATCGGCATGAAGAAACCTTTCCCTACCTATATCCATGAAACGTGCCTGCGGTTTCCGTATATCTATATCAGTGCCGGACAACGCGGTTTGCAGCTTAAGTTGGATCCGAAGGATTTGGTAAGGGAAGTGCATGCAGAGGTTTGTATTCTTTTTAATGAATAAATCTTCTATTTCTGCCGAGATATTTTAATTTTATAAGGAAATCTTCAATAGAATTTATATATTTGCAGGAATTATTCAAGAAATCAATCCAATTACTAATTCTAAAAACTAATTTTTATGTTCAACAAACACCCTAAAGGTCTGATTGCCGCATCTTTTGCTAATTTGGGCGAGCGTTTCGGCTTTTATACCATGATGGCCATTCTTGTACTTTTTCTGCAAGCCAAGTTCGGACTGGATGGAAAAGAGGCAGGTTTGATCTACTCAACATTTTATTTTTCTATTTACATTCTAGCATTGATAGGTGGTATTATTGCCGACAGAACCCGTAATTACAAAGGTACCATCTTTGCCGGTATTGTTTTGATGGCGGTAGGTTACTTGATGCTGGCCATCCCGTCTCCTACACCGGTTGCCAATAAGACCTTGTTTCTGGTGATTACTTGTGCAGCCTTGTTTGTCATTGCTTTCGGAAATGGTCTTTTCAAGGGAAATCTTCAAGCGCTCGTAGGGCAGATGTACGACAATCCTCAGTACTCCAGCATGCGCGATTCCGGTTTCTCCTTATTCTATATGTTCATCAATGTAGGTGCCATCTTTGCCCCGTTTGCCGCAGTAGGCGTGCGTAACTGGTGGTTGTCCACATTCGGCTACAATTATGATGCCGACCTGCCTGCCCTTTGCCACGGACATCTGGCAGGAACGCTGACTCCCGAGGCTGTGGACACTTATAGCGCATTGGCAGCCAAAGCCACTATTTCCGGAACACCCGTAACGGATATGACGGTATTTGCCAATGAATATCTGAACGTGTTCACCACCGGTTTCCATTATGCATTCGGTGTAGCTATCCTGGCTATGGTTCTCTCTTTGGTAATTTTCGTCATCAACAGAAAGAAATTCCCCGATCCCAGCAAGAAGGTTGCTGCAAAAGCGGGCGATGCCACTGCAGTGGAGATGAATGCACAAGAGGTAAGACAGCGCATGTATGCATTGTTTGCCGTATTCGGTGTGGTAATTTTCTTCTGGTTCTCGTTCCATCAGAATGGATTGACACTGACTTATTTTGCCAAGGAATATACAGATTTGAATTTGTTCGGCATGGCTATTTCAGCTGAGCTGTTCCAGTCTTTGAACCCGATTTTCGTTGTGTCTCTCACTCCGGTCATCATGGCTGTCTTTGCAGCACAGCGTGCCAAGGGTAAAGAGCCTTCCACTCCGCGGAAGATTGCCATCGGTATGGGTATTGCTGCCACCGGCTTCCTTATAATGGCTATCGGTTCTTATGTAAGCAACTTGCCGATGCACAAGGATATTATCGCTTTGGGTACCTCTCCGGTGAAGGTGACTCCGCTGTTGCTGATGGTTACCTATCTGATATTGACTGTTGCCGAGTTGTACATTTCTCCGTTGGGCATTTCATTCGTATCCAAGGTGGCTCCTCCCAAATATCAGGGTATCATGCAGGGCGGTTGGCTCGGTGCTACTGCCATTGGTAATCAGTTGCTCGTTATCGGTGCTATCCTCTACGAAAGTATTCCTATCTGGATGACGTGGACGGTATTTGTAGTAGCGTGCTGCATTTCCATGTTCACCATGCTGTTCATGCTGAAATGGCTTGAAAAGGTGGCGAAGTAATCGGAAACGAAAGATAAAACTAAAGGCTGCGCAATGTTCGTAATGAACTGCGCAGCCTTTAGTTTTTGGAGGGCTTTTAATGCCGGGACTCAGATTTCCAGTCCCATGATGTAGTCATTCATGTAATATCCGTTTCCTATCGGGAAATCCCCTTCACGGAGTTTTCGCATTCCCATATGTTCGTAAAACTGCAGTGCCTTGTTGGTGCGGTTTACATTCAATTCCATCAGACAAGGGCCGGGATGTACTTCCTTGATGTACTTGATGGCTTCTCGAAAGAGGAAACTGCCGCAATGTGCACCCTGGTAATAGGGGAGCACATAAATCTTTTGCAGGTGGAATAAATCTTCTCCTTGCTGCTGTACGGACACATAGCCCGCCGCTTCACATTCTTCGTAGGCCAGGAAGTAGACGTGGCCTTCCTCTTCCATTTGCTTGCGGATATTGTCCAATGAATACATCCATTCCATCATGTAGTCGGTCTGTTCGGGAGTAAGGATATCCTTATACGTGACGGGGAATATTTGCTGCGCAAGTTTCTGAATCAGTGCGCAGTCTGCTGTCGTTGCTTTTCTTATGGTAAACATATCGGTTGTATTTATACTGTTTGGGGTGTAAAGTTAAGCCTTTTTTGTGAAACAATCGTTATCTTTGCAGACCGTTACCGAACTAACTAATTTTGATTTTAAAAATTATGGCATTTACGAGCAACATTATGATTGTCCGCCACAGATTACTGAAGGAACTGGTAAAGCTGTGGAATAACAACGAACTTGTGGATAAAATAGACCGGCTGCCCATCGAGCTGAGTCCGAAGAGGTCCAAGCACGCGGGACGCTGCTGTGTGCACAAAGAGCGCGCGGTGTGGAAGTACAAGTCATTGCCGCTTCTGGGACTCGATATGGAGGACGAGACGGATGAGCTGACCCCCTTGTCGGAGTACGCTGCCCGTGCACTGGACAGAGCGGAAAATGGCAGGCCGAAAGACAACATCATGTGTGTGATTGACGAAGCTTGTTCGGCATGTGTGCAGATTAACTACGAGATTACGAACCTCTGCCGCGGATGTACGGCACGCAGTTGCCAGGTGAATTGTCCCAAGAAGGCAGTGCACGTCAAGGAGAGCGGGCAGGCATGGATTGACCATGATGCGTGTATCAGTTGCGGCATCTGCCATAAGAGTTGTCCCTACCATGCCATTGTTTATATTCCCGTACCTTGTGAGGAGGCTTGTCCCGTGAAAGCCATCAGTAAGGATGAGAAGGGGATAGAGCATATTGACGAAAGCAAATGTATCTATTGCGGAAAGTGTCTCAATGCATGTCCATTCGGAGCAATTTTCGAAATATCGCAGGTGTTCGACGTGTTGCACAGAATCCGCAAGGGTGAGCAGGTGGTGGCTATCGTGGCTCCGTCCATCCTGGGGCAGTTCAAGACGACTATTGAACAAGTATATGGCGCATTGAAACAAGTCGGTTTTACGGATATCATCGAGGTGGCTCAGGGAGCGATGGATACCGTCAGCAACGAGGCGCACGAACTGATTGAGAAGCTGGAGGAGGGTCAGAAGTTTATGACGACTTCCTGCTGTCCGTCTTATATAGAGCTGGTGAACAAGCATATTCCTGCCATGAAGCCTTACGTGTCTGGCACCGGTTCGCCGATGTACTATGCCGCACGCATTGCCAAGGAGAAGTATCCGGATGCAAAGGTGGTCTTTATCGGTCCTTGCGTTGCCAAGCGCAAAGAGGCGCAGCGCGACGAGGCGGTGGACTTTATCATGACTTTCGAGGAGGTGGCTTCCGTGCTTGCCGGGCTGGATATTCAGATGGAGCAGGCAAAGCCCTATTCCATGAGTTTCACTTCCGTGCGCGAGGCGCATGGTTTTGCGCAGGCAGGAGGCGTGATGGGTGCCGTGAAAGCCTATCTGAAGGAAGAGGCAGATAAAATCAATGCCGTACAAGTGGCTAATCTGGATAAGAAGGCTATCGGTGCGTTGCGTGCTTACGCCAAGTCGGGCAAGGCTCCGGGGCAATTTATTGAAGTGATGGCTTGCGAGGGCGGTTGTATTACCGGGCCATGTTCGCATAATGAAATAACTGCCGGAAAGCGCCAGCTGACGCAGGAGTTGGCAAAGAGAAAAGAGACGTATTAGCCCTTTGTCCGTTTATATGAAGCATTTGATTGACAAACTGCGGAGCAATCGCAGGCTGGATGCCGAAGAGTATAAAGCCTTGCTTCTTTGCCGGGACACAAAACTTGCAGCCTACCTGCAGGATCTTGCCCGGGAAGAAGCGCTTGCCCGCTTTGGCAATAAAATCTTCATTCGTGGACTGATTGAGATAACCAACCGTTGCCGCAATAACTGCTACTATTGCGGCATACGGAAGGAGAACCGGAACATAACCCGTTATGAGCTGGCGCAGGAGGAGATTCTTTCGTGTTGCCATGAAGGCTATCGGTTGGGCTTCCGTACCTTTGTGCTGCAAGGGGGCGAAGCGCCGGCGGTGAAGGATGAGGGGATGGTGGAGACAGTTGCCGCCATCCGGCAATCCTTCCCGGATTGTGCCATTACCTTATCTTTGGGCGAAAAATCGCGGGAAGCCTACGAACGTTTCTTCCTGGCAGGTGCCAACCGCTATCTGTTGCGGCACGAAACCTGCAACGAAGGGTATTATCACCGGCTTCATCCTGCGGAGATGTCCCTTTCCCATCGGTTGCAATGCTTGGACTGGCTGAAAGAGATAGGCTATCAAGTGGGAACCGGAATCATGGTAGGCAGTCCTTACCAGACGGTGGACCATCTGGTAGAAGATATTCTCTTCATCGAACGGTTTCAGCCGGAGATGATAGGCATGGGACCTTTTCTTCCGCATCACGATACTCCGTTTGCCTCTTTTCCGCCGGGAGATATGGAGTTGACGCTGAAGTTGCTTTCTATCTTCCGGCTGATGCATCCCGCGGCACTGATACCTGCTACCACTGCCCTGGCCACACTTGCTCCGGACGGACGGGAACGGGGAATATTGGCTGGCGCCAATGTCGTGATGCCTAATCTTTCGCCTTCTCATCAGCGGACGAAGTACTCCCTTTATGATAACAAAGCTTCTGCGGGTGCCGAAGCGGCAGAAGGTTTGCTAAAATTGGAGGAACAACTGAAAGGGATAGGCTACGAGGTATCAAAAGAGAGAGGAGATTATGAGAATGGAGAATTGACCGTTGATAATTGATAATTTTCAAATCTTCATTCTTTATTTTAATTACCAATTGTCAATTTACGAAGTGTATAACATAAAGTCAAGACAAGCAGAAGAATTCATCAATCACCAGGAGATATTGGATACATTGGAGTATGCGCAGGCAAACCGCAACAACCGTCCGCTCATCGAAAGTTTGATTGACAAGGCTGCTTTGTGCCAGGGACTTTCCCATCGGGAGGCGGCCCTGCTGCTGGAATGTGACGAGCCGGAACTGGTGCAGCGCATCTATCATCTGGCACGTGAAATCAAACGGAAATTCTATGGCAACCGCATTGTGATGTTTGCCCCGCTTTACCTTTCCAACTATTGCGTGAACGGTTGCGTCTATTGCCCGTATCATGCCAAGAACCGTACCATCCCCCGCAAGAAACTCTCGCAAGAGGAGATACGCCGCGAGGTTATCGCCTTGCAGGACATGGGACATAAACGCCTGGCGCTGGAAGCCGGAGAAGACCCTCGAAACAATCCTATCGACTATATCTTAGAGTCCATCCGCACCATCTACAGCATCCACCACAAGAACGGGGCCATCCGCCGGGTGAATGTCAACATAGCCGCCACTACAGTGGAAAACTATCGGTTGCTGAAAGAGGCAGGTATCGGCACTTATATCCTTTTTCAGGAGACTTACAGCAAAGAGCATTACGAAGCCTTGCATCCCACGGGACCGAAAAGTAATTATGCCTACCACACCGAAGCGATGGACCGTGCTATGGAGGGTGGCATCGACGATGTAGGTATCGGTGTATTGTTTGGTCTGAATACCTATCGCTACGACTTCGTAGGATTGCTGATGCATGCCGAACATCTGGAAGCTACCTTTGGCGTGGGTCCGCATACCATCAGCGTACCGCGTATCAAACGCGCCGATGATATCGACCCGGGCGTTTTTGACAATGGTATTGATGATGCAACCTTCTGCAAGATTATTGCTATTATCCGCATTGCTGTTCCGTATACAGGTATGATTATTTCTACACGTGAAAATCAGGCTGTGCGTGAAAAGGCACTGCATCTTGGTATTTCTCAGATTAGCGGCGGCTCGCGTACTTCCGTAGGCGGTTACACCGAGGATGTGCGCCCTACCGATACCGAGCAGTTTGACGTTTCTGACCAACGTTCTTTGGATGAAGTAATTGAATGGCTGATGGAGCTTGGCTTCCTGCCATCGTTCTGTACTGCCTGCTACCGTGCCGGACGCACAGGCGACAGATTTATGGAGCTGTGTAAGTCCAAGCAGATTCAGAATTGCTGCCATCCTAATGCGCTGCTGACGCTGAAGGAATATCTGGAGGATTATGCTTCTCCGGCAACAAAGGCTTTGGGCGAAAAACTGTTGCAGGCCGAGTTGCCGAATATTCCGCAGGAAAAGGTGCGTGAGGTTTGCCTAGAGCGTCTGCAAAAAATTGCTCAGGGAGAAAGAGATTTCCGTTTCTAAAATAAAAAAGACAAGCCTGCGCTCGCAGGCTTGCGTTGTAAATACTAAAAACCGCTGCAGAGCTTCTGCAGCGGTTTTGTGCTTTATATGTCTTATTCGTTCAGCAGGTGCAGGGATTCAAAGAGCTTGAAGATAAGGCTCATAATAATAGCAACAACAGTTGCCAGCACCATGCCCTGTACGGAAAAGGCACCGAAGGAGAGCTTCGCACCGGAAAGGCCGATAATCATAATAACAGAGGTCATTACGAGGTTGGAGGATTTGCTGTAATCTACCTGACGTTCAACCAGTACGCGGATGCCGCTGGCAGCGATTACGCCGAACAGCAGGATGCAGATGCCGCCCATAACAGGAACGGGGATACTGTGAATCAGCTCGCTGAGCTTACCGCAGAAGGAAAGGATGATTGCCATGACAGCAGCGCCGCCGATAACCCAGGTGCTGTAAACCTTGGTGATTGCCATAACGCCGATGTTTTCACCGTATGTAGTGTTCGGAGTTGCGCCGGCAAAGCCGCTGATAACATTAGAAAGGCCGTCAGCAAACAGGGAACGGGAAAGGCCGGGATCCTTAATCAGGTCGCGGTCAACAATGTTGCCGGTTACTACGAGATGGCCGATATGCTCAGCCAGTACAACGAGTGCGGCCGGAGCTATAATCATAATAGCGTTGATATCGAAAACCGGAGCGTAGAAATGCGGTACCTGAAACCAGGGAGCGTCGATTACCGGCTGGAAGTTGACGATACCCATGATAGCTGCAAAAACATAACCGCAGACAACGCCGAAGAGAATCGGGATGATGCTCATGAAGCCGCGGAAGGCAACAGAGCCGATAACGCCGACCGCCAATGTGAACATAGAAATAGCCACGTTGACCATATTAATGTTATCACCGGTCAAACCTGCCATGTTGGCTGCAACAGGTGCCAGCTCCAGACCTATAACAGCGATGATTGCGCCCATTGCTGCCGGCGGGAAGATGACATCAATCCATTTGGTGCCTACGCAGTGAATAATCAGCGAGAAAAGCATGAACAGCAGACCGAAAACGATAAAGCCGGACTGTGCATGGTTATAGGCAGAGGTGGACATAATCAGCAGTACAGGAGAGATAAAGGCAAAGCTGGAGCCGAGATAGGAAGGAATTTTGCCCTTGGTGATGAAGATGTAGAGCAGGGTACCCAGGCCGTTCATGAACAGGCAGGTGGTAGGGTTGACCTTGAATAAAAAGGGGACCAGCACGGTAGAGCCGAACATGGCGAACAGATGCTGGATACTTAACGGAATATTAAGTAGTAATGGCGGACGTTCTTCAACTTGAATAACTTTGCGTTCCAAAATAAATAACCTCTTTTCTTAAATTTTGCTATGATAATTTTACGTGGATTTTACATTAATTGCAAGGAGTTTTTAGCAAAAGTGTAAAAAACTTTCCATAATCTCGGATTTTCAGATGAAGTGCCGCTCTTGTGTGATGCTTAAGAAGCAAGTATAATAAAGCTGTCATCTTTATTATATATTTTTTGTTGCTATTTCCGAATGAAGGGGGAATAAAAATGTTACAGGTAAATCATGAACGTGTAGCTAAACTTTTACAAGGCTTGGCTTCTTTTACGGACAGTGAAGAGGGCGTTACCCGCCTTGCCTACAGTCCGCTGGATAAAAAGGCTCAGAGCTGGCTGTTGGAGCAGGTGCAGGATTTGCATTTGCAAATCCGCACCGATGCTGTGGGTAATGTGTTCTTGCGTCGCGATGGCAAACAGCAGCTGCTGCCGCCGGTAGCCACAGGCTCGCATCTGGACACTGTTATCCATGGCGGTGCCTATGACGGCATGTGCGGTGTCGTAGGCGCCCTGGAGGCGCTGTACATGCTGCAGGACGAGGAGCTTGGGCGCAGTATTGAGGTTATCATCTTCCGTGCGGAGGAATCGAGTCGCTTCGGCTTTGCAACTATGGGCAGTAAGCTGCTGACAGGCAGCGCAGTGCCGGAGCAGCTGAACAAAGGCGCCAAGAAGGGCGATATCAGCTTTATCGAGGCCTTGCGTGAATGGGGCTGCAATCCTGACGCTTATCGTGATGCCGTAATTGCGCCCGGCAGCTATAAATGCTTTGCGGAGCTGCATATCGAACAGGGCAAGGTTCTGGAGCAGACGCAGCATCAGCTTGGTATCGTACATAATATTGCGGCACCGACACGCTTTAAAATTCATATTAAAGGCGTGGCAGACCACAGCGGCGCAACGCCGATGGGGATGCGCCGTGACGCGCTCGTCAGTGCTGCTAAGCTTATTTTGGCGGTGAACGAGGCTGCGGAAACAGAAAAAGCCAACGGCAGTGTCGGTACCGTTGGCGTGGTGGATGTAGAGCCCGGTTCGATTAACGTTGTACCGGGAGCAGTTACGCTGTGGGTTGATGTACGTGGTGTTGATAAAGCCAGCATTGCGCGCGTGCTGCAAAGCATCCGCGAGCAGACCGAAAACGTCGCTGTCTGCGACGGCGTCGGCGTGCAGATTGAAATGCTGACAGCAGACAGCCCTGTTGCTTTGGATAAGGCCTTGGCCGCGCAGAGCGAAGCGATATGCACAGAAAAGGGCTTCAGCTTCTTGCATATGAATAGTGGCGCCGGTCATGATGCTATGCATATGACGAAAATCTGCCCCACGACAATGCTTTTTGTTCCCTGTCGAGCAGGCATCAGCCATAACCCGGCAGAGTACGCTTCAACTGAGAATATCTGCCGCGGCATTGAGGTCCTGGCAGAGGTTTTGCGTCGAGAGGCAAATTGACAATAGCGCAAAAACTGCTATAATAATTATAGAGATAGCCGATTGTGGTAGGTCGGCTTTCCTCGCAAATTTGTAGTTTGAAGGAAGCCGCCTAACCGTTAGGCGGTTTTTTTCATGCCTTTATTTAGAGCGATGTGATAAAATCAAAACTACGAGAGTTGCAAAGCCTATCATAAGCTGAAGTGCTTCGAAAACAGTCATAGCATCACCCCACTTTCCAGCAGGAAACCGACGTCGGCTATCTCTGTGCGAAAATTATATCATTTTATGAAATTTAAAGCAAATATATTTTTATACTCCTGTACCGTCAAAGCAGGGGATAAAGTCCTTGCAGGCTGCATCACCCTCCTGCACAAAGCCATCTTCGATAGTGCTTTGCAGCAGATAGCTTTCCAGCTCCTTGTATTCCTCATCCGTAACCTTGCGGTTGATTTCAGGATATTCGTTGGCGCGGCCGCAGGGAACGTATTGGTGCATCAGGCTGAACATTACCTGCCCAGGCTTGAAGTTGGCAGCAACCCAGTCGATAATTCTCTTGGTATTGTCAGGCATTCCGGGCATAATCAGATGACGGATAATAACGCCTTTAGTCATAATACCGTTATCATCAATATGGTAGTCACCGACCTGATTATACATTTCCTTAATAGCTTCGGTTGCGATGCGGAAGTAGTAGGGTGCGTTGCTGTATTTGATAGCAGCCATATCATCACTGTATTTTAAATCCGGCAGATAAATCTGCACCTTGCCTTTAAGGCGGCGCAGTGTATCCTGCGTTTCAAAGCCGCTGGTATTATAAACAACAGGCACCGGCAGAGGCTCGGCCAGACTTTGCAGCACTGCCTCGGTAAAATGGGTGGGCGTAACGAGATTGATATTGTGCGCACCTTGGGCGATAAGCTCGTGATAGATTTCCTTCAGACGTTCAATAGTAATTTCCTTGCCGAAGCCCTTGCAGCTTATGTCATAGTTCTGACAGAAAACACAGTGCAGGTTGCAGCCGGAAAAGAAAACCGTACCGCTGCCTTTAGTGCCGCTGATGACGGGCTCTTCCCACATATGCAGGCCGGCGCGGGCAACAATCGGAGCGAGGCCTACGCCGCAGCTGCCGAAGCAGCCTGTAGTATCAGACATATTTGCAGGGCGGTCTACACCGCAGCGATGCGGACATACATAACAGAGAGTCATATTATTTCCTCCTTTGAAAAGAGCTTGCCGTGCCTTTTCGGTATATGTATAGACAAGAATACTTGGTTCCCCCTTGGGGGAACTGTCGAGCGATAGCGAGACTAAAGGGGGCAACACTCTAATTCATCATACATTTATTTTACCACAATCGCCCGGTATTGACAAAAACAACGCGGCATCTTATAATTTTAGTATTAGGTCATATAACTGACGGAAGTGGGTTACCACAGGGGAGTATGACCGGTAGCACGCCGACCGTCTGGGCAAAGATTTTTTCTTGTGCCAGTGTGTCGGTTTTTTTGTTTGTCTAAGTGACTGGCACTATACAAAAGAGGAGGAGTTATAGT
>OMAS01000969.1_pt1 | contig 13308 bp, 10 predicted proteins | sample 1674031 | NCBI WGS metagenome assembly OMAS01 (sample SAMEA103958138, study PRJEB25191) | human gut metagenome | biome: human-associated habitat [ENVO:00009003]; feature: intestine environment [ENVO:2100002]; material: feces | place: Germany | collected 2013/2015 | reverse complement strand
GAACGTACAACGAGTTTTTAGTTATTTATATTGGGAGTTTTGACACGCCCTCAACCTCGCTGAGTTCAGGGTAATTGCAAGAGCTGATAGAGTTGATGGTAGCAACAATTACAAACTCACCTTCAATTTCAGTATGTAAACGAAAAGAGCCATGGTTTCTCCGCAAGGAGGCCACCACAGCTCGGATGCAAAATGGTGTTCGCGACTCCACGCTGCCAAAGAGCAATGGTTCAATCGACCACAACTCAATCGCAAAGATAATCACATCATATTAACTCTCAAAAGACAATTCATTATGACTAAAGAAACTAAGGAAAACGTGCAGATTGTATCTGCCATAGCTATGCTCATCGGAGGATTCCTCCTCGCTGTCGCAGGATTCATCGTACCGCCCACCGGACAAATTCATGAGTCTGTCCTGGGTGTATTCGCAGAGTGTCTAATCTATGCCGGATCTATCTTCGGTGTCACTATCTACATACAGACTAAGTATGCAGAACTACGCTCGTACCTCGACGACAAGCTGAAACGGAAGGAGGAGAAGAATGCGCAAGATTGATCTCATCATCGTCCATTGCTCTGCCACGCCTGAAGGCAAGGACTTTACCACGGCAGACATCGACCGCTGGCATCGGCAGCGAGGCTTTGCCTCAATCGGATATCACTTCGTCATCTACCGCGACGGCTCTGTGCATCATGGCAGACCGCTCGCACAAGTGGGAGCGCACTGCCAAGGGCACAACGCCCATTCCATAGGCATCTGCTATATCGGTGGCTTGACCGCCGACGGCAAACACCCTAAGGATACTCGCACGGAGGAGCAAAAGTCCGCATTGGTGGCACTTCTTCGCAAGCTCCGGGTGCAGTTCCCCAATGCCAAAATACGAGGACATCGAGATTATGCAGCCAAGGCGTGCCCATCATTCGATGCCACGGCTGAGTATGCCAACATCTAAACCCAACGATATGAAATATATCCAAATCCTTATTCTTTGTGCATTTGTACTGTCGTGCAAGAGCACAAAGACAGCATCATCATCCAATGAAAGTGAGCGAAACGCCGTTTCGCAAGCTCAATGGCGATCCGCTCAGAATTTTTCATTCAGTTCTCTACAGCGCCTCACCGCCCTTTCCATCGATAGCTGCGTCTTCACATTCGGGGGTGTCGACACGTCGGCAACCCCTCAATGTTCCGCCATCAGCTATCCATCGGGCAAGCCCCTGTCCAATGACAAGGCAAAGCCTCCATCTTACCACGGCAAGCCGTCTTCTCTCAGACTCTACGGACTTCACCTTTCCCAAGAGGAAAAGGAGGAGTCCACAGCTGCACAGCAAGTGGAAGACAGCATCGCAATAGCGAAGCAGTCTTCATCCGACAAGTCGCAGGAAATCATCAAGTCAAGGTCTTCAGTTCCCTTCACGGCAAAGCTCGCTATTGCCGTCCTGATAATGATAACGGCAGTAGCCGTCATTTTCTTTATCCGTCGCTATCTCGCCGGCAGACGACGACATTTCGGTCACAGGCTCCCGAATTCATTGCCTGGCAGCTCCGGCGGTGCATTGTTCGGTGGCGAGGACAAGCCATTGCATGGCTAAGTGAAATTGTGGGGTGTTCCATTGCGTTCCGTCGCTTTGGGCTTCTGTTGCAAAATAAGTATGCCACTTCCCTGATCCGTACCATGTCTCTTTTTCTCGGATGTGAGGAGGACAAATCGCCTGAAGTCGAATAGTCCTCCATACATTCGAGAAAAGTGCAAGCACACGAGTCACGGTACGGGGTAAGCAACATACACATTTCTCCACGGCAGCCCAAAGCCCCTCCACTTCATTACACGCCCCACAATTTCACGGCTACGCCAGTCCTCGCCACCTAACAATGCACCACCTACGCACATGATTGACGCATCACCCAGCCAAGCAACGCTTGCAGCGAGCTTGTCTGACCTCCTCGTCAATCATCAACACGCAAGCGTCATCTGTCTTCCACGTCATTTCATTCCGTCATTCTTCTCAACATCTGCGATGTCATTCTGTTTCTTAGCACATCAAAGATGTCTATCTATCATCATCAAAGGTGAATAGTGTTGCACACCCTTCACCTTTCTTAATAGGTACGGACACACGCTCCATTGCATTGCGCATAAGTCCGTGCAGCTTCGCTCTATTGTCTATCATCTCGCTGCGCTCAATCCCTTTCATTCGCTTCGCTCAATCTTCTCTTCTTCAGCCGAAAGGCAGTGGCTCTCCACTCCCGTGTCCGTCCGTTATGTGCCACATCCTTTCGTCCACTGTTGCGAAAGGATATTGCGCTACATTCCATTACGTTATCATTCCGGAGTTTCTCTATGACTCTGCGAGCCATGGAGAAGTCCTACATTACCACTTCATTACATTCCACTTCATATCCATTCGCTTCGGGTAAGGCAGAGCCTTCTGTTTCCTATAAGGCGATGCCTTCATGGTTTGGTAAAGCTATGCTTTCTATTGTCTGTCAATGCGAGAAAGCCGTCTGACTTATGGCAATCAAGATTGCTATAAGTCTGACAGCACTCTCGCTTATTCAAATAGGTATGGCAGAGGTATGGGATAGAAAAGGTAGTGCGCCTAATGTCGGGCAAGACCGACAGGCGCATTACCTTTTTATCCCTCACCACTGCCGCATTACCGCCCGATGGGTCGGGCGTGGCGTGGTGGCTCGCTTGGTGTGGTGGGCGGTGGTTCAGTAGCACGAAAGAGCGCAGTATGAAGCCGAAACCTTCGTTTTTTCTCGCATATATTGCAACATCCGCAAGCCATTGATGCCCATCCGATACCCAATAGCCTTTCGTGGTACGGCAAGACCCTCGGTTTGCTCGGTTTGGAGGCTTAAAGTGCCGAAAATAGAGCATTTGACGCATCCGAAACCCTATGTCGTGCCGAAACTTGGTGCTTTGCCGAAACCTTTTGCTCGTTTCAGCCTTATTTGTTCAAGTCGAAACCCTATATCGTGCCGAAAACTCGGTGTTCTTCCGAAACCTTTTGCTTGTTTCTGCCTTATTTGCTCAAGCCGAAACCCTATATCGTGCCGAAAACTCGGTGCTTTGCCGAAACCTTTTGATTGTTTCAGCCTTATTTGCTCAAGCCGAAACCCAATATCGTGCCGAAAACTCGGTGTTCTTCCGAAACCTTTTGCTTGTTTCAGCCTTATTTGTTCAAGTCGAAACCCTCGTTTTTCGTGGAACTTGGAGCGGTTGTGCATCAGCGTGAAACCTCGGCTCGCTTTTGTCATCAGCGAAACTTGCAAGCCTTTTTCGTCACTTTCTGCCTTTTCGCCTTTTGGCGCAACTAAGGCGGTTTTGCGTGTGTGAGAAACTAAATATTAACATTTATTTACATATTCCGCAAAGGTCGGGCGGTCGTAGCCGTCAGCAAGGACAGGGCGGTCGGGGGGTCTTTATCAAGACGGGTTAAGGGGAAATCCCTTAACAATCCCTTAACGGCTTGATACACAAGCCTTTCGTTTTTCTATCGCTTAAATTTCGTCGGTTTTTGTCGGCGCCAGCGTGCCTAAATCGGGCGAAACTGCCTTATTTCTCGTCTTTTGAGTGGTGTTTGAACGGTGTTATTTTTGCGTATAATTAAACCAATAAAATTGAAAGACGTATGTCGAATATAAACACCAATGCGACCGTTACGCTCACTGTAAACGGAAAACAGGCGGAAGATATGCTCCTGAAACTGAAATCTCAGGCTGCAAACCTCGAAAAAGCCATTGAGAAAGCGGCAGCAGCAGGAAACAAACAGCAGCTCACGAAGCTAAAGCGTGAACTGAAGGAAACTAATCGCCAAATCTCGCAGATTGAAAATGCTGCAAAAGGGGTCGAGCATGTTCTGCAACGACTCGATGAAACTTCGCCAAAGGAACTGAACCGCACATTGTCACAGCTGAAGCGTAACCTTAACGGACTTGAACGTGGAAGCGAAGAGTGGAACAGACAATGTGAGGCTATCAAGCGTGTAAAGGCAGAGATTGCCAAAGTGAACTCGCAACTGCGAGAGAATGAGAGCCTGTGGGAACGGATGAACCGAAAGTTGAACGACTGGCAAACAGCTCTTGCCGGCATTGCTGCTGCCATCACGGGTATCATCATGGCAGGACGCTCGGCGGTGAACGCTTTTGCGGATATGGACCAGGAGATGGCGAATGTGCGCAAGTTTACCGGAATGAACGCTTCGGAGGTGGAGCAGTTGAATGAGGACTTCCAGAAGATTGACACCAGAACGGGGCGTGAGGAATTGAATAAGTTGGCGCAGGAGGCGGGTCGATTGGGCAAAACTTCGCAGGAGGATGTCTTGGGATTTGTAAAAGCTGCCGACCAAATAAATGTGGCTTTGGACGACCTCGGTGATGGGGCTACGCTTACTCTTTCAAAATTGACAAACATCTTCGGTGACGAGGAACGACTCGGCACGGAGAAGGCTCTGCTTGCCGTGGGTTCCGTTATTAATGAGTTGTCGCAGAACTGCACGGCTTCTGCTCCTTATCTCGCAAACTTTACACAGCGCATGGCTGGCGTGGGTGCCCAGGCGAAGATGACTATCCCGGAAATCATGGGCTTCGCTGCGGTGCTGGATAGCCAGGGACAGGCGGTGGAGATGTCGGCAACGGCGGTTTCCAAAGTCATTATGGATATGTTCAAGGAGAACGACAAAATAATAAAGGCTACGGGACTTAATGCTAAGGAGTTCAACGAAACGCTGAAGAAGAGCACTAACGAGGGACTGCTGATGTTGTTGGATCGTCTTCACGAACTCGGCAACATCGATGTACTGGCTCCAGTCTTCAAGGACATGGGCGAGAACGGTGCCCGTGCTGCGCAGGTGATTTCGGCTCTTGCTGGCAACCTCGATATGGTGCGGTGGGAGCAGGAGGAAGCTACTAAGGCGTTTGCGGAGGGTACGTCTGTCACAAATGAGTTCAATGTGCAGAATACTACGGTGCAGGCAGGACTTGACAAGGCTCGCAAGGGCGTGACGGAGATGGCGGTGGCACTTGGTGAGCAGCTGCAGCCGATAATGAAGCATGTCATCTCTTCCACCACGTTGTTGTTGAAGTTCATGTCTACTTCTATCACATTCATAAAGGAGAACGCTTTTACCTTGGCTTCGCTGACAGCAGCTTTCATTGCCTATAAGATTGCGGTGAACGCTTCAAACATTGCCTTCAAGGCGCATTATGCGTGGCTCGTCATTTCCAAGGCTGCGACTACGGCATACAAGACTACGGTTGCCACATTGCACGCTGCACACCTTTTGTTGCAGATGGGTCTCGCCAAACTGCAGGGCAATTGGGTGCGACAGTCATGGCTGATGTCGGACCTCAAAAAGCAGGGTGCTCTGCTCGCATCGGGCTATGGTGCGATAGCAGCCGGAGCCATTGCTCTCGGTGCGGTTCTGTATAAGTTATACAAGAAGATGACGGAGGTGTCGCAAGCAGAAAAGGACTTGCAGGAGATACGCAAGCGTGGACAGGAGGGCATCATCGACGAGAAGAACAAGATTGATGCTCTTATTGCGGTGGCTCGCGATGAAACGCAGTCGCTGAAGGACAGACACACGGCGATTGATGCGCTCAACAAGATTATCCCGAACTATAATGCCCAGTTGGATGATACCACGGGCAAGTATAAGGAGAATAAGAAGGCTCTTGATGATTACTTGAAGTCGTTGACTCGCAAGTATGAGATTGAGGGTGCCAAGGATAAGTTGCGTGATATCGGAAAGCAGCGTGTCGACCTTAATCTGGAAAAGCAGAGGCAGGAGCGTGTCGTGGCCATGGATGAGATGGAGGCAAGGACGGAAACGGTTATGCCTGGTCAGGAGGGAAAGGTGGTGCAGTTGGGTGTCAACTCGTTGCGTGCCTCGAACAGACGTGCGCTTGCCAAGACAAAGGAGGACCTGGCGGAGCTTGACCAGCGTGAGGCGAACATCTTAGGCATATATGGCGAAGACATCAAGAAGGAGGCACTCAATGACGCGAAGAAAGAACAGAAGCAGGAACAGCAGACGCAGAACCCTCCATACACGCCTCCTAAGACGGACAAGAAGACGAAGACTGAGGATGTGCTGAAACCGCAAAAGGACTGGAAGACCAGGGAGCAGGCTCTCAACCGCATTGCGTATGCCAAAGGTGAGAAGGACTTCGAGGAGTACACGAACCGCATGACGGAAATTGATATCGAGTATAATCATAAGGTCATGGCGAACAAAAAGGCATCGACGGAGCAGAAGATGGAGGCTGAAGCATCATACTATGAGGCGAAGAAGAAACTCGCTGATGACAAGAACACGCAATCGGCGAAGCAGGAGAACGAATACTATAATGAACTGGTTGCTACAGAGAAACAGCGGTACATTGATGGCAAGGTCGACCAAAAAACGTTTGATGATGCGCTTGAGCTCATGGAGTTGGAGCATCTGCGTCGTTTGACGAAGGTCTACACGGACGGTTCTAAGGAGCAGCTGCAAGCGCAGAAGAATTATCAGAATAAGCTCGTTGAAAACCAAAAGCGCAATCAGAAGATCGTCGAGGACAACGAGAAGAAGCACCAGAAGGAGCTTGCCAAAATCAAAGAGGACTACTTCGGGGATAACAAGTCGGAGAAGAAGGAGAAATACACCAAAGATAGTGCTGCCCTCGATGAGGTTTTCAAACAGGAGATAAAGGCTGCTGGCGACGATGCCAAGGAAAAGCTGCGCATCGAGGAAGCGTATCAAAAGGCAAAGGTGGCATTGGCGAAGAAGTACGGCCAGGAGTATAACGACACAAGCAAGAACTTCCTCGAAAATATGACGGAGGACATCACGGAGTGGCTGAACTCGGACCTCGGACAGGCGGTGCAGGGTTCTTTTGACACGCTGACATCGGGCATGTCTTCAATATTTTCGGGCATGACTTCACTCATTCAGGCGGAGCTGGAGATACAGACTGCTGCCATCGAGAAGCGGTATGACAAGGAGATATCGCAAGCGGAGGGCAACAACTACAAGGTGAAGAAACTCGAAGAACAGAAGCAGAAGGAGCTGGCAAAGAAAAAGAACGAGGCGAACAAAAAGATGTTTGCAATGCAGGTCATTCAAGCGGTGGCGCAGACGGCACAGAACGCCATCTCGGCGTATGGCTCGGCAGCGGCAATTCCGCTTGTGGGTTATATCCTGGCACCAGTGGCTGCTGCAATGGCGGTGGCTGCAGGAGCTATTCAGATTGCTGCAATCAAGAAGCAGCAGCAAGCGAGTGAAAGCCAGGGCTATGCCAAAGGTGGCTTCACTCCGAAAGGCTCCAAGTTCCAAGAGGTGGGCGTGGTTCATGCCGGGGAATGGGTGGCATCGCAGGAGATGCTTGCCAACCCAGTTGCGCGTCCCATCATCAACGCCCTGGACTATGCGCAGCGGACTAACACCATCGGATCCTTACGAGCCGATGATGTGAGCCGGAATATTGCGCCAGTAGCATATAGCACGCCACAACAGCAACAGCCTATCATCGTGCAGCAGCAGTCGGACGGACTGGCTACGGCTGCAATCGTGCAGAACACAAAGGCTATGCAGGATTATGCCGATACGATGAAGCAGCTGCAACAGAGGTTGAACGAGCCGTTTGTCACGGTGAACACGGTCACGGGGGACACTGGCATCAAGCAAGCGCAGGACGAGTATGACACACTAATCCGTAACAAGACACCAAAGAGTAGGAGAAAGTGAGTAACCTCTGGTTAATGGTGAGCCTCGCCAATTGTCATTACATACATAGCAATAAATAAGAATATTAGGAGCAAAATCCATGTGGCAAGCGATATGTATGATAAAGTGGCAAGTGTTCGTCTTGCAGACTTACCTTTCACATATCTACTTAAAATATACAGTACGACACTACTTGCAATAAGAAATATGAGCATGTGTGGAAAATCGAAATTCCAATAGTCAATAAAGACAAGACTTGCAACAAAAAGTGTCAAACTTGCGAATATTATAATTAGTGTATGTTTCATTTTGCAAAAGTAATAAAAATGGAAATAATAATCAATGGCAAACAAGCTTTTTTGAAGAAGAACACTTCGTTTGACTTCATCTTCGAGAACCGTCTGTTTACGGGTGGCGACAGCTACACCTTGACAATTACGTTTCCACTAAAGGGATGCGCCCGAAATATAGCCATCTTCGGGCATATCCACAGAGCGGATGTTATCAAGTCGAAGGTGGTATTTGACTGCGACATCCGTGACGGCGCTTTCCTGAAGTCTGGCTCCATAACAATAACAGAAATATCGGACGTGGAAGTAAAAACGCAATTCCTGGAGGGTCGCAGCGAGCAGAACTTTAACGAAACGTTTGACGATATCTATCTCAATGAAATGGATTTGGGATATCCTACCAAGCGCGATAATCTTATAGCAGCAGAAGCGTTCAAGCCATATCCAACGAACAACTGGGTGCCGTTGCCGTGGGTAAACAACTATTCCGGCAATCTGCAAAATGCTGTTACTACATCTGTCCATTTCATCACTGGCTTCGAGAATGTCAAAAGTACTCTTTCGTTCCAGCCATACTTATTGTATATCTTGAAGCGTATCTGTTCGCAATTGGGGTATGAGGCGAACTTTGCTGAACTGGAGCAATCGCAATATAAATATCTCTTGATTTGCAATACGCTTCCGGCTGCATGGGCTGCGTGGAACTTTGCCATTGCATTGCCTCATTGGACATTGAACGAGTTTTTTGAGCATCTTGAAAACTTCCTTTTCGGAGATTTTGATATCAACCATAAGGCTAAGCGCATCGAGTTTCATTTCTCTAATAGTCTGGCAAAATCGGCAGGAGAGGTAATCTTAAACAAGGTCTTGGACTCTTACACAACAGAGGTGTCGCAAGAAGATGAAAGCAAGTACATCGCTTCGGCTAACTTGAAATACGCTGATAATGATGCGCTTCTGTGGTCATATTACTCGTGCGACTGGTTTATAAGAGCCAACAAGTCAAAGGCTTTGGTCTATGATACATTTCGGGAATTGATTGACAAGGCAATGACGTTGAAGATTAGCGGTTATTACAAGTCTACGGGGCATAGCGGACATGGATACAGCGAGTCTTTCAGCCGTGGCTATCCAGTTGGAAGTGACGGAAACAGACTGTTTTATTGCAAGGAGATTGATACCTATTTTATAATGTACTGCTACAAATCAGAATTTGTCAGCAAGCATAATGGCATGAAGTGGTACAAGTATTATAACCGTCTGATGCCTGTAAATCAGTTCGGAGATTATTTTGTTGATAATGATGCTGACGATATTGAACTGAAAATCGTTCCTGCATGGATAGAGGGTACTGACGACAAGTATGGCAATTGTATGTTTCTCGACTGCGGAGAGTTGGGCAGTAGAGAAACATGGACTATATCGGAAGACGGTACAGGCTTTTCTGGCTCTGCATCTTCTGGCATCTACATAGGACAAAGACCGAACAATGAAGGGCAATTATCATCGGTACGCTATCACGATGATGTCGACTATGATGCAGGAGACTTGGCACAAGGCACTGCAAGCTATGTGATTGGCAAAGGAGAAACCGAGAAGTCATCTGCATATTTTGATGTTATATATGTCGGCTTTTGGAGTGGACATTATCTTTTCGGCGGTAATCAGCCACATCCTATAATAGATAAGGTGGAGGTTACTGACTCGTTTGGGTATAACAGAACTCAATTCACCTTGCGATTGAAAGACGGCATAGCCAATTCTATGCGCTTGTCAATGCACAAGATTGATGGAAAGCAGAAGTTCCATTTCTCTTTCCTCTCTGACACAATACCTAATCCTCGTGCATTGTTCTACATACGTGGGCAGAGGTATATATGCGAAAAAATAACTGCCACCTTCCATGAGTCGGGAAAGTCGCAGTTACTAAAGGGAATATTCTATCGTGTCTTAGCTGATTGAACGCTGCAGGGCTGTGGCATGGCGCTCGATGGTGGTGCGCAGCACCTTGGCATAAATCTGTGTGGTCTTGATGTCTTGGTGCCCAAGCATACGAGCCACATTCTCTATAGGCACATCGTGAGCCAATGCCATCGTAGCGAAGGAGTGGCGGGAGACATGCACAATTTAAGCAAAAGCAACGGAAAGTGAAGATGAGAGAAATGAACTGCAAGTGGTTGAGAATGAGCAATATTTCATAATTCTGCCAATTGGCTGCAAAGCAAAGCCGAGCAGGATATTGAGTTATTTCAGTTACCAAACCGTTAGCGGTCAGTTACCGAAACCAACACTGCTAACGAGGTGAAAAACAAATAGTTTGTCACCAGTGTTTGTTGCACTGTTCTGCACAACTTTCAATGACGGAGAATGCTTACTGATTGATTATTTTTGCAAACTAAAAAAGTAAGCAGATGAAAGTTGAAAAATTCAAGGTGCTGCTCTACCTCAAAAAGAGCGGATTGGACAAGAACGGTAAGGCTCCCATCATGGGACGCATCACCCTCAACCGAACAATGGCGCAGTTCGGTTGCAAGTTGTCATGTACGCCAAAGTTATGGAATCCACGTGAGAGCAGACTTGACGGCAAGAGCAAGGAGGCTGTGGAAGTGAACGCCAAGATTGACAAGCTGTTGCTGGCAATAAACTCAGCCTACGAGTCACTTGTGGAGCGCAAGACGGATTTTGACGCAAAGGCCATAAAGGATCTGTTTCAATGCAGTGCAGACACTCAGATGACCTTGTTGAAGCAGCTTGACGCCATCATTGCGGACATTGAGTCAAGAATCGGCATCGACTACAAGAAAGGCACGCTGCCAAACTACCAGTACACTCGCCTGACATTGGGATTGTTCGTCAAGAAGCGTTATGGAACTGACGATGTGGCATTCGGTGAGCTTGATGAGCAGTTTATCCGTGAGTACATGGACTTTTGCTTGGACGAGAGAGGTCTTGCACTTGATACAGTCCGCCACTATCTCGCCATCTTGAAGAAGACCTGCCGAATAGCTTTCAAGGCAGGACACTCCGAGCGTTATCATTTCATGCACTTCAAGCTACCACAAAAGAAAGAGAATCCACCAAAGGCATTGACACATGAGGACTTCCTGAAAATTCGTGACCTCGAAATACCGGAGCGAAGAAAATCGTTGGCTTTGACCCGTGACCTTTTTCTTTTCGCCTGCTATACAGGCACGGCTTATGCCGATACGGTTTCCATCACGGAAGAAAACCTCTTTCGTGATGAGGAGGGCAGCCTTTGGCTGAAATACCATAGAAAGAAGAACAAGATGCTTGCACGTGTGAAGTTACTGCCAGAGGCGCTTGCCATGTTGGAGAAATACAAAGACCCGACAAGACCTACTCTTTTACCGCCACAGGAATTTCGAGTGCTGAGAGGTAACATGAAAAGTCTCCGAGTACTATCTGGCATAAGTATGGATTTGGTCTATCATGTTGGACGGCACAGTTTCGCATCGCTCGTTACGCTCGAAGAAGGTGTTCCGATAGAGACTATCAGCAGAATGCTTGGTCACAGCAACATTCAGACCACGCAAATCTATGCACGTGTCACCCCGAAAAAGCTATTTGAGGATATGGACAAGTTCATCGAAGCCAACAAAGACTTCAAGTTTGTCCTGTAATATTTTCACAAAATAAGAAAGGAACATAACAATGAGAAGTACATACAAGCAGTTTTATTATATCAACCGTGGCAGAGTAAAGGCAGACGGAGCCACATCTATATTTTGCCGTATCACGATTGACGGCAAAGTGTCAGCCATAGCAACAGGTCTTTACTGTGCTCCCGAAGAATGGGACACGAAAAAAGGTGAAGCCAGGAATGCAAGAGTGAACGGACAACTGCAAGCGTTCAGACTAAGAATTGACGAAGCCTACGAGCAGGCAACAAAGGAAAAGGGCATCGTTACCGCCGAGATTCTGAAGAATGTTATTGTTGATGCAAATACTATCCCGATGACATTGCTTGCCACTGGCGAGGAGGAGCGTGAACGCCTTAGGCTGCGCTCTATCCGTATTAACTCAACATCTTCTTATCGCCAATCTAAGACATCGCAGCTAAACTTGCGAGAGTTCATCGGGTTACGAGGAATGAATGACATTGCATTTGAAGATTTGACTGAGGAATTTGGCAAATCTTATAAGTTGTTCTTGATTGGCAAAGGGTATAGTGCATCCAATACGAACCATAATCTTTGTTGGCTGCAACGCTTGGTTTATATCGCTGTTGACAGAGGTCTGCTGAAATTCAATCCATTGGAAGATGTCGGATATGAAAAGAAAGGCTCACCAAAGCGTAGACATATATCCAGAAATGACTTGCTGCTCATTATGGAGACTCCTATGGAGGATAAGGCTTTGGAGTTGGCACGCAGAATGTTTGTTTTCTCCAGCCTTACAGGTTTGGCTTATGTCGATTTACGTAACCTGTATCCACACCATATCGGGATGACGGCAGACGGTAGAAAATACATTCGTGAGAAAAGAGCAAAGACCAACAACGAAGCGTTCATTCCCTTGCATCCGATAGCTGAACAAATAATGTCGCTATACAATACAGCGGATGATAGCAAACCTGTTTTCCCTCTTTCTTCACGTGATTCCATGTGGTTTGAATTTCATTCACTCGGTGTGGCTTTGGGTATAAATGAGAACCTTACCGCACACGTTGCAAGACATACATTCGGAGTAAACATGGTTACTTCGGGCATATCAATGGAAAGCATCGCCAAGATGATGGGGCATTCCAACCTGCGAAGCACCCAGGTCTATGCCGTCATCACCGATGACAAGATATCCAAGGACATGGACAAGCTGATGCTGCGCAGAGAAACAAAAGAAACTGACCAGAATAAAAATAAGGAGGACGGGAAATGAACAGAGGAGTTATAACTATCAGCGAGAGCGGAACGGTATCCATGCCGACCGATACTGTATGGATGACCATGCAGGAGATTGCCGACATGTATAATGTGTTCGGCTGCTATGTGCGCAAGGCTGTCAAGGCTATATTCAAGGACGGCATTCTGAAAGAGCAGGGCGTACGCCGTCATGTCAGGAAGAACGACCGCATCAGCTATGATGTGTATAGCCTTGAACTCGTCATTGCGGTAGCCTTCCGTATTGACAGCATTGAGAGCAGAGCCTTTCGGGAGTTCATCATGCAGTCCGTCATCGGCAGACAGGCAAGCCGCACTAAACTGGTCTGTATCTTTACAGAGAATGCAATGGCATAGACCTGCCATAAAGCAACGTTCCTTGGAGGCTTTGCGCCTCCAGC
>OMAS01000967.1_pt1 | contig 13325 bp, 9 predicted proteins | sample 1674031 | NCBI WGS metagenome assembly OMAS01 (sample SAMEA103958138, study PRJEB25191) | human gut metagenome | biome: human-associated habitat [ENVO:00009003]; feature: intestine environment [ENVO:2100002]; material: feces | place: Germany | collected 2013/2015 | reverse complement strand
GCATGGGGGCCACGGCCTTCAGGGCCCCCACAAACAGATCGCCCAGGATGGTGATGCCGGAAAAGCTTTTCGGGGTATTTGAACACCGTGTGTTAAACCGCAAAGAGCCGCTGGTGCGCGGATTTGACGACGTTTTCTGTATCCCCCACAGCAGACATACCGAAACGCCTGCAGCGCTGATCCATGCCTGCAAAGAGCTGACCGTTATGGCGGAATCGGACAAAGCGGGAGTTCTTTTATGTATGACTGAGGGCGGACGGCAGATTTTCGTTATGGGACATCCGGAATATGATCGTTACACGCTGGACGGGGAGTACAAGCGCGATCGCGACAAGGGACTGCCGATCCATGTGCCGGAAAACTACTATCCGGATGACAACCCGGAGAAGAAACCGCTCCTTTCCTGGCGCGCGCACTGCAACGGATTGTATACAAATTTTTTGAATTACTATGTATATCAAACCACTCCGTATGATGTTCGGGAGATTTGAGAAAATACGGACGGAAATGGGTACCCCTTTGCGAAAAAGGGATTAGTTGTTTACTTTTTGAAAAAAATAGCTTATAATCAACTATGAATGAAAAAATGTTGTAGAAATACAAGAAGGAGAAGGATTATGGAAATTTCAGCTTTACAGAAAGCCAGATATGAGTATGCTCCGAAGCTTCCCGGCATGCTGAGACACGGCATTGCAGATATCTGCGTTAAGGAAGGCGAAGAGACTCAGAGCGTTGCAGATCAGGAGAAGATCAAAGCGCTGTTCCCCAATACCTACGGTAAAAAGGAGATCACTTTCCAGAAAGGTGCGAACACTTCCGTTGCGAAGAAGCAGGTTGTAGGCGTTATCCTTTCCGGCGGACAGGCTCCTGGCGGACACAACGTTATCTGCGGTTTATACGATGCATTAAAGGCAACCAACCCGGAGAACGTACTGTACGGCTTCAAGAATGGTCCGAGCGGTCTGATCGAAGACGATTATCTTGTTTTTGATGACGAGTATATCAATGCATACAGAAACACCGGCGGTTTCGATATCATCGGTTCCGGCAGAACCAAACTGGAGACTCAGGAACAGTTCGCAATCGCTGCTGAAGTCTGCAAGAAGCACGGCATCACCGCAATCGTTATCATCGGTGGCGACGATTCCAACACCAACGCAGCTGTACTGGCTGAGTACTTCGCTGCAAACAACACCGGCGTACAGGTAATCGGCTGCCCGAAGACCATCGACGGCGACTTAAAGAATGAAGATATCGAGTGCTCTTTTGGTTTCGATACCGCTGCAAAGACCTACAGCGAAGTAATCGGTAACATCGAAAGAGATGCAAACTCTGCTAAGAAATATTGGCACTTCATTAAGGTTATGGGCCGCAGCGCTTCCCATGTTGCTCTGGAGTGCGCACTGGAAACTCAGCCGAACATCTGCCTGATTTCCGAAGAAGTTGCAGCAAAGAAGATGTCCTTGTCCCAGATCGCTGACTACATCGCTGATTCTGTAGCAAAGAGAGCAGCAAAGGGCATGAACTTCGGTGTTGCAATCATCCCTGAAGGCGTTGTAGAATTCGTTCCCGAGTTCTCCGCACTGATCGCTGAGATCAACGAGCTGTTAGCAGGCAGCAAGGCAGATGCGTTCAATGCACTTCCTACCTGGAAAGAAAAATATGCGTTCATCGAAAACGGTCTGTCTAAAGAATCCATGGCTGTATTCGCAATCCTGCCGGAAGGCATTCAGCAGCAGCTGTTCCTGGAGAGAGATCCTCACGGCAACGTACAGGTTTCCCTGATCGAGTCCGAGAAGCTGTTCTCCGCGCTGGTAGCTGACAAGCTGGCTGAGAGAAAGGCTGCAGGCACATACAACGGCAAGTTCAATGCACTGCATCATTTCTTCGGTTACGAAGGAAGATGTGCATTCCCTTCCAACTTCGATTCCGATTACTGCTACTCCTTAGGTTACAATGCATTCATGCTGATCCAGTATGGTTACAATGGTTACCTTTCCAAGGTTTCCAACCTGTCCAAACCGGCAGCTGAGTGGGTTGCAGGCGGTATGCCCATCACCAAGATGATGAACATGGAGAGAAGACATGGCGAAGACAAGCCTGTTATCCGTAAGGCTCTGGTTGAGCTGGATGGCAAGCCCTTCAAATACTTCGAAGCACACAGAGAAGAGTGGTCTGAGAACACCTGCTATGTATATCCGGGTGCAATCCAGTACTACGGACCTGCAGAGGTTTGTGATATCACAACCAAGACTCTGGCTCTGGAGAAGGGCGAATAATTCCCTCGACTTCAAAAATCAACAATAGAATGCACGCTCTGCGAGCATTCTATTGTCATGAATAAAGGGCGCCGCAAGACGTATACGGCAGAATGTGCTTTGTGTACATTCTGCTGATAATAAAACAGCCGCATCACAGATGAGAAATCATCCGGGTGCGGCTGTTTTTATTTCATAGGAAAATGCGTCCTATGAAATAAAAACGCGCTACGAGGATGCGCACTCGGCGCAGGGGTAGATGGTTGCCGAAGCAACCGCGCCTCGGCGCGAGAATGTGCTTTGGCACATTCTTTTATGAACCAATGTGTAAAGAGCATTAAAAAACCCGATCAGGTCAGTCGCAAAGGGCGTACCAACCAGATCGGGAAGGGGGTCTTGGATAATAGTTTTAGTTCGCGGGCGCTTCTTCTTCGTTTAAATTCTCCTCACACACTTCTTCGAAAGAACGGTGCTCTGCGCGTGCTTCTTCCTTTGCGTGCTGGAAGAATGCTCTGGTTTCTTTTACAATGACACCGCTCAATGCGAACAACGCGATCATGTTCGGGATAGCCATCAGACCGTTGAAGATATCAGCGATGGTCCAGACAGCGCTCACCGTCATGTAAGGTCCGATAAAGACAGCCAGAATGTAGATCCACCGAAAGATCTTAACGTGCTTCATATTGCCGCCGCTTAAATATTCCAGGCAGCGTTCACTGTAGTAATCCCAGCCAAGGATTGTTGTAAAGGCGAAGAATACAAGGCAGAGCATCAGGATAAAGGAAGAAAACTGTGCAGGAAACGGAAGACCATGCTGGAATGCATAGGTTGTAACCTGAACACCTTCCAGACCTTCTACCTGCCATGCACCGGTCAGTACAATGGAAAGTCCGGTAAGTGTACAGATGACAATCGTATCAATAAATGTTCCTGTCATGCTGACAAGGCCCTGACGAACCGGCTCCTTTGTCTGTGCAGCTGCAGCTGCGATTGGTGCACTACCAAGACCTGCCTCGTTTGAGAAGATACCTCTGGCAACACCTTTTTGCATTGCAACGATCATGCTTCCGACCACACCACCGGTAACTGCTCTTGGATTAAATGCAGCCTTTACAATCGTAACGATTGCTGCCGGAACTTCTGTAATATTACAGATAACAAGAATAATAACAAATACCACATAAATAATCGCCATAAACGGTACAATGATCTGGCTGACACTTGCGATTCTCTTTACACCACCGATCAGTACGGCAGCTACACAGAATGCAAGGATCAAGGATGCGATCACAACCGACCATGAATATTCTCCAAGGAATGGAAGGATTTTTACACTGTGCTGATTGTTCGGATCAAAAAATCCATTGACAGCACTGGCAATGCCGTTTACCTGGCTGAATGTTCCAATTCCGAATAAACCTACACACACACCGAAAAATGCGAACAGCTTTGCAAGCCATTTCCATTTTGCACCCATACCACGCTCAATATAATAGAAAGGACCACCAAGACTGTGTCCGTCCTCTGCTACCACACGATACTTCACAGCAAGCAGACCTTCGGAATACTTGGTTGCCATACCAAAGAAAGCCGCTACGATCATCCAGAACAGCGCTCCCGGACCACCTGCACCTACGGCAGTTGCCACTCCGACAATGTTACCGGTACCGATCGTTGCGCTTAACGCGGTACATAGCGCAGCGAAGCTGGTAATCTCTCCCCTGGCTCCTTCTGCCTCTTCCTCATTCTTAATCATCCACTTCAGTGCCAGCGGAAGCTTTCTTACCTGTAAAAGCCCCAGACGCACCGTCAGCAGTAAACCGCCTGCAAGGATCAGCACCATAAGCGGTACACCCCAGACCAGATTGTCCACTGTGGATAGGAAATCATTAATTGCACTCATACTTTTATACCTCTCGTTTCTTTTGTATTGTGTGCATTTTTCAAAACTTCTGGAAAATCGGGAGATTCCCTTGATTGGTTCACAGACAGGAAACTTTGTATTTCTGAATCATTGTTCTGTCTGTATAAATTATCCCATGTATGCAATGCACACATGGGATAGAAGATACGATTTATACTTTGATAAAGATATCTTCTCTGTCCTGTTGCCTGAGAGATTCATACACATCGCGTATGTTGCACCTTCGGCCCCTGGTCATATCCAGGTGTCTCCAGAGAGTCGATCCATTTACAGTTGCACCGGTCAGCCGGCACCTGAGAGTGTTACTCCTTCGGTAGACTTGCGTCGTTTTCCTGCAAACTTCATGTCGAAAATTGCCCTAAAAAACAATATATCGTGTATCAATGTATTTTTCAAGATTTTTTTAGATATTTTTCATAATTTTGTTTACGCAATCATGACTAAGCCACTACATCTTCAAACTGCGAATTGTAAAGGTTTGCATAGAAACCGTTCGCTGCAAGAAGTTCCTCGTGGTTACCCTGTTCAATAATATCGCCATCTTTCATAACAAGAATGAGATCTGCATCACGGATCGTGGAAAGTCTGTGGGCAATAACAAAACTCGTTCTGCCCTTCATCAGATTATCCATCGCTTTCTGAATCTCAATTTCGGTTCTTGTATCGACGGAAGAAGTTGCCTCATCGAGAATGAGAATCTTGTTATCTGCAAGAATCGCTCTTGCAATGGTCAAAAGCTGTTTCTGTCCCTGTGATACGTTGCTGGCATCTTCATTTAACTCCATCTGATACCCACCCGGAAGTGTCTGAATGAAATGATGCGCTCTGGCAGCTTTTGCCGCTGCAATCACTTCCTCATCGGTTGCATCGAGTCTTCCGTAGCGGATATTCTCCATGATGGTTCCTTTAAACAGCCAGGTATCCTGCAATACCATACCAAATGCATCGCGCAGTTCTCTTCGGTTGAAGTCTTTGATATTGTGATCATTCAACAGAATCGCACCACTGTTTACATCATAGAAACGCATGAGCAGTTTTACCATTGTTGTCTTTCCGGCTCCGGTCGGTCCTACGATTGCGATCTTCTGACCCGGCTTTACCTTAGCACTGAAATCATTGATAATAATCTGCTCCGGATTATAACCAAAATGCACATGATCAAAGGTAACTTCGCCTGTGATGGTTGTAATATCTGCCGGATTTTCTACAATCTGTACTTCCTCTTCTTCATTCAGGAATTCAAATACACGCTCCGATGCAGCAGACATCGACTGTACCATATTGATGACCTGTGCAATCTGCTGGATTGGCTGGGTAAAGTTCTTTACATATTGAATGAACGCCTGAATATCACCGATCGTAATTACATTTTTGATTGCAAGTAAACCACCGGTCAAAGCCACGCAGGCATATCCAAGGTTTCCGACAAACATCATGATTGGCTGCATCATACCGGATAAGAACTGGGATTTCCATGCAGAATCATAAAGAATTTTGTTTGTTTTCTCAAACTCATCAATCGTATCTTTCTCGCGGTTAAAAGCCTTGATCACAAGATGTCCTCCATAGACTTCCTCGACCTGACCGTTGATATGTCCCAGATATTCCTGCTGTGCACAGAAGAATTTCTGCGATTTCTTCGTCACGAATCCGATCAGTCCCATAGAAATAGGAAGAATAACCAAAGCGATCAGTGTCATGAGCGGAGAAATGCTCAGCATCATGATCAATACACCAATCAGCGTTGCAACGGAAGTAATAATGGTCGTAATACTTTGGTTCAGTCCCTGTCCTAACGTATCGACATCATTGGTGATACGGGAGAGAACCTCACCGTACGTACGGCTCTCAAAATACTTCATCGGCATGCGATTGATTTTCTCTGAAATTTCTTTTCGCAGCTGATAACATACTTTCTGGGTCACACCTGTCATGATCCAGCCCTGAATAAAGCTGAACAATGCACTGCACAGATACAACCCCAATACAAACAACAGGATGATTCCAATTTTTGTAAAATCGATACTTCCGGTGCCTTTGATTTTATCCATCAGCCCCTCGGATAAAGCGGTTGTCGCTTTACCTAAAATCTTTGGTCCGATTACGGTAAATACGGTAGAGCAGGCTGCACAGATCATAACAATAAAAATGCCGATTTTGTATTTTCCGATATATTGCATCAGCTGCTTAATGGACTTCTTTAAATCTTTCGGTTTTTCGCCCGGCTGCATTCCACGTCCCATCGGACCTCTTCTTCTTGGCTGCTGATGTCTGACTTCCTGATTACTGCTCATTTTCAGCCACCTCACTTTCATTCAGTCCAAGCTCACTTGCAGATAACTGGGATTTTGCAATTTCCTGATATACGCTGCAATTCTTTAACAGTTCCTCGTGTGTTCCTTTTCCTACAATGCGACCGTCATCCAGTACCAGGATCTGTTCTGCATGAAGAATCGTACTGATTCGCTGCGCTACGATAATCACCGTGCTGTCCTTTACATTTTCTGCAAGTGCTTTACGAAGTGCCGCATCTGTTTTCAAATCCAGTGCGGAAAAACTGTCGTCGAAAATAAATATCTTCGGATCTTTTGCAATGGCTCTGGCAATTGCAAGTCGCTGCTTCTGTCCACCGGAAACATTGCTTCCGCCCTGCGCAATCGATGAATCATATTTATCATCTTTTGCCTCGATAAACTCAGTTGCCTGTGCGATTTCTGCTGCTTTTTTGATCTGCTCATCACTTGCATCGTCTTTACCAAAGCGTAAGTTCGATGCGATCGTTCCGGAAAACAATACACCCTTCTGTGGTACAAAACCAATCTCCTCACGCAGATCTGCCATCGTAATATTGCGGATGTCTTTGCCATCCAGTGTGATCTGTCCGCCTGTCACATCATAGAGACGCGGAATCAGGTTGACCAGCGTGGATTTACCGCAACCGGTACTTCCAATGATTGCCGTCGTCTTTCCCGGTTCTGCCACGAAATCAATATCATGTAATACATCTTCCTCTGCCCCCGGATATCTGAAGTTTACATGTTCGAAACGAACAACTCCATCATGTACCGTCAGTTCTTCCGGAGCTTTTGGATCCTGAATGGAAGACTCTGTATGGATAACTTCATCGATACGCTCTGCTGCAACAGCTGCACGCGGAAGCATGATCGACATCATTGTCAGCATCAAAAATGACATAACAATCATCATTGCATAAGTGATAAATGCAGTCATTGCACCGACCTGCATCGTTCCTGCATCAATCTTGTGCGCACCTACCCATACAATTCCTACGGTAAGTACATTCATGATCATCATCATACCAGGCATCATAAATGTCATGACACGGTTTGTAAAAAGCATAGTCTTTGTCAACTCTTTATTCGCACCGTCAAAACGTTCTTCTTCTTTTTTCTCACGGCCAAATGCGCGAATAACGGAAAGTCCTGTAAGAATCTCACGCGAAACCAGGTTGATATTGTCGACCAGCTTCTGCATCAGTTTGAATTTTGGCATAGTCACAGACATCAATACCATGACATAACCAAGAATCACAAGAATTGCCAGAACAATGATCCAGCCCATTCCGGCTCCGGTCTGCATAACTTTGAGCACACCACCGATACCAAGGATCGGTGCATAGGCAACCATACGAAGAAGCAGCACAGATACCATCTGGATCTGCTGAATATCGTTCGTGCTTCGCGTGATTAAGGATGCTGTAGAAAAGCGGTCCATCTCTGCATTGGAAAATCCAACGACCCGTTTGAACACACCATCGCGCAGATTCATACCGATTCCTGCACCAATACGTGATGCAAAGAATCCAACGAGAACCGTAACCAGTCCCATCAGAAGTGCCATGCCGACCATTTTCAGTCCTGCACTGAGCAGATAGGATTTCTGAATCTTATCCGCATTCACACCTGCGTCTTTGTCCGCTGCTACCGCATAGGCAATGCCCATAGATTTCACAAGAGAACTTCCCATCGTATCAATGGTATCCTCCATCGTGTCACGCATGGAAAGAATCTGGTCTTTGTCCATCGCACCGCTTGCCAGCATATTGGCAAATATCGGTCTTACGTCCACACAGTCGACTTTGACTTTGTTTCCGTCATCATCCTCTTTCTCCTGCTTGAAACTTTTCAGGTCCACATGCATCATTGCACCGATATCTTCCACACTCATGTCAGCAAAAGCCGATACATCTTTTCCCATCTGCTTTGCGATTGTCTCCTTAAAAGTATCCACTTCCATCGCACGCATCTGGTAATTCATAATGAGCGGAATCGTAAGTTCCTCATCAATATCATTCAGTTCCTTATTGGATAAATCTTTTAACTCATACAGATCATCTTTCTTTTCATAGATGTCTTTCCATGTATTCGTTTCCTTATCCGTCATAATAAACTGTGCCGTATCAAATTCATCTGCAGTCATCTTTTCCGGCACAACATGCTCCACACCATTGTTCTGGATTCCCACATCGATGATATCCGACGTATATGCCGGAAGTGACAGGTCACACCATGCCTGGACGAACAGCAGCGCAATAATAATTATGACTGCTTTCCAGTAGGGAAGCATATTTTTAAATATCCTACTCATGCTTTCTTTCCTTTCTGTCCTTGATTTTTCTAGCCTCAAGTTCCTTTTCTGCAATACTGTAAATGTTATTCAGGTACAAGATCAGTTGATTCATTTCCTGCTCATCCAACTTTGCCATCACCGTTTTTCCAAAGTCACGCATTTCCCGTTGTACTGCGCTGGTCTGCTTTTTGCCCTCCGCCGTCAGTTCCACGTATGTATTGCGTCGGTCATTTTTGTTGATGGTACGTTCCACGTATCCTTTTTCTTCCAATCCCCTCAGCGTTCTTGAGATTGCTGACGGGAGCATTCTTGCCGTAGAAGCCAGCTCCGAGATCGTCATCTTGTCATCCTGTCCCTTTTTCATTATCACATTCATTACGATGAAGTCCGCTTTGTTCATGTTTTGCATTATGTCACCGAATTTCAGCTTATGAAACTGATTCATGGCGCGAAACATATCTTCATAAAGTTCGTCTCTGGTTTTCATAGTTATACTCCTTGTTTTTCAATCACATAACATTGTTAAGTATTTGCGCGTGTTAAATAATAACACCGGCAAATTACTTTGTCAAGCAATCTGCCGGTGTTTATATTTTTTTCATATTTGAATTAAGCTTTCCAGTATTTTCGTTTCTGTTGTTCGTCCAGCCCACGAATAAACCGGGCTTTATATACCAGAAACTCTTCAAGATCCATCAGGATATGATAGAGCATGGCACGACTTTCCAACGCTTCCATCGTCTGTGGAAGTTCCTCTTTTTTCATTTCATTACAAATACGTGCAAGTTCTTCTGACTGCGATTCCGGATGATTATATTCCACAACATAAGGAATCAGATAACGGATATATTCCGAAATCACCGCCGCCTCTTTGGGCATTGTACGTATTTTTTTCATCTCATAATGCAGATTATGCAATACCTGGCACTGATCATAACGCATTTCAAAATAAGAAATGTAATATAACGGATGCGAAGGAAAGGTATTGTTCTGATATTCATACGCCTCATGCACATACTCCTGTAATTCCTGTTCCAGTGCACAAATCTCATCCCACACACTTCTTTCCTGTGGACAGTTTGCAAGATAATCCGCCAGAATTTCGAGAATTTCCTGCAAACGTTTCTCTGCCCGCCGCATATGGGTAATCAGGGATTTGCGGTTAATGGCGTTTGCATGATAGAGATTCATCAGAATGGCTATAACAATCCCGATCATGACCAGACCAAATTCATTCCATACTGCATGATCTAAATTTTTATCGGATAATAAGTGTGCAGCAATCACGGCATTGACCGAAGTCGTTGCCCGCCAGCCGGATATCTCCGCGATAAATACCACTGTGGCCAGTAGAATTCCGTACGCAACCCATGGATTGGGAATAAATGTAAATACCGCCCATGCCAATACGACGGTCTGGAGGAAGGTAACGATACGGAGTCCTGCCAGCCGCAGGGATTCCCACTTGGATGTCATCACGGTAAGCAGTGTAATGGTTCCCGCCGATGCTGCATAATCCAGCTGCAGATGCTGCGCCAGATACACCGCAGCACTGCAGCCGATTCCTATTTTGATGGACAAAAGCAGACTTTTTCTGAATTTATCCATACACGCTATTTAATAAATCCAACCTGTTTGCTGATTTTTTCGTATACCGCATCCTTGCGCTCATTAAAGGTTACTTTGTTCTTTTCAAACATATTGTTTCCTTCGGTATCAATGGATACGATGAGTGGTCCGAACTCTTTTACACGGCAGTTCCAAAGTGTCTCCGGCATACCAAGATCACGCCACTCGGCACGAACGATTTCTTCTACTTCAGTGGCTGCAACAACTGCATTTCCAGCCGGAAATACGCAGTGGATTGCTCCGAACTCTTTGCATGCACGTTCTGTGTTTTCTTTCATTCCGCCTTTTCCAATGATGACTTTTACTCCTGTCTCTTTTACAAATTCATACTCGAATTTTTCCATACGCATACTGGTGGTTGGTCCGACAGATACCATCTCAAACTTATCATTTTCCAAAGGACGGATAATTGGTCCTGCATGGAAAATCGCATTGTTTCTTACATCGACCGGAAGTTCTCTTCCTTCTTCAACCAGTCGTCTGTGTGCCACATCACGGCAGGTTGTCATGCTTCCATCAAGATATACGATATCTCCAACTTTAATGTCTTTTAAATCTTCTGTGGATACCGGTGTAATCAGTACCTTTTTTCCATTTCTCATCTCTACCATTATAAAGTCACCTCCGAATGTGTTGTAATTGTATAGTTCAAATCTTTGTCAAAGACAATGTGTCCTCTTCTATGGCTCCAGCATCCGACATTTACAGCAACACCGATTGCAGATGGATGTCTTGCCGTGTTTTCAATATTTACACCCATAACGGAATACTTACCACCCATACCCTGTGGTCCAAGGCCGATCTCGTTGATTCCATCCTCAAGCAGCTTCTCCATTTTTGCAGCACGCTCGTTCTCATTGTGGGAACCGATTGGACGCATCAGTGCTTTCTTGGAAAGTAATGCGGCAGTCTCTACAGAAGTTGCAACACCGACACCGACAAGAAGTGGTGGGCATGCATTCAATCCGTAGCTTGTCATAACATCCAGCACGAATTTGGTTACACCTTCATAACCTTCACCTGGCATGAGAACCATTGCTTTTCCCGGCAATGTACATCCGCCACCTGCCATGTATGTGTAAATTTCACATTCATCACTGTCCGGAACGATATCCCAGAATACGGTAGGTGTGCCTTTTCCGACATTTTTTCCTGTATTATATTCATCAAAAGTCTCTACGCTGTTGTGTCGAAGCGGTGCCTCAAAGGTCGCCTGTACAACGGCTTCCTTTAACAGTGCTTCCAGTTCTCCGATAAGTGGGAATTTTGTTCCACATTTTACCCAGAACTGCAATACTCCGGTATCCTGACAGCTTGGACGGTTCAATTCCACTGCCAGCTTCTGATTCTCAAACATTGTGTTATAAATGGTTTTTGAAAGCGGGCTGTCTTCCTGATCCCGCAGTTCCTGTAATTTTGCGATTACATCATCCGGCAGCTTTTTTGCTGTATAAGCAATGAATTTTGCCATGTAATCTGTGAGTTTTTTTACCTGTTCTTCCTTTGTCATAACGACGCCTCCTTAGTGTAATGTTTTCCAATTTGCTGCCAACCACGTATTACGGATAAAACGGATACATGATCGGTAAAAGTATCATACTTACGACTGTGGATACGAGAATTAGGGGAATGCCCGCTTTCGCGTAATCCTTAAATGTATATCCGCCGGCTGTAATTACCATTGTGTTTGCCGGCATTCCAATCGGTGTTGCATATGCGCAGGAACCACCGATCACACATGCCATCAATACGGCACTTGGATCTGCTCCCATTCCTTTTGCAATCGATACACAGATTGGAACCATCAATGCTGTTGTTGCGGTATTGCTCATGAAATTTGTGAGCACACAACAAAGCATAAATACAACAAATGTAAATAAATATGGTGATGGATGATCTCCTAAAAGACCAACAACTTTCGTTGCGATCATCTCTCCTGCTCCGGATTCTTCCAAAGCCGAAGCCAGTGAAAGAGTTCCTCCGAAAAGGAAAATTGTTTTCAAATCAATGGACTGTAAAGCCTGCTTTTCCGTGATTACTCCTGTAAGAATCAGTGCAACAGCGCCCATCGCACCTGCCACACAAAGCTTGATTCCAATAGCATCCTCGAAAATCATGCCAATCAGTGTAATAATCAGAATGATCAGTGAAAGCCACTGTTTCCATTTTGGAACATTACTGAAATCTTTTGTCTCATCAAAAACCACATCATCATTCGGCTTTGCATCCGGCAATAATTTGTAACCGATTAATGCGAAGAAGAAAATGCCAACAATGAGAATCGGAATACCAACTTTTGCATATTCAAAAAATCCAAATGATTTTCCCATGCCTTCCATCGCTGACTGGGCGATCATGTTTCCCGGTGCTCCGATCAGTGAAAGGTTTCCTCCCATTGCTGCTGCAAATACCAGCGGCATCAACAGGCGTGATCTCGAATATCCGGATTTTGCTGCAATACCGATTACAACCGGAATAAGAATGGCTGCTGTACCTGTATTGGAAAGGAAGCCACTCATAACTCCCACAATAACCATGATTGCAACGATCAACTGCCGCTCAGATTTTGCAAAATGCGTTACCAGACCACCGATCCGGTTCGCCATACCTGTTTCGAACAATGCACCACCCACAATAAACATCGAAACAAATAAAATCACATTGCTGTCAATGAAACCGGAAAAAGCAACTTTCCAGTCCAGCACCCCGGTAACAACCAGCCCCACACATACAATCATCGATGTCAGTCCTAATGGAATCTTCTCCCACACAAACATAATGACTGCAAACAACAGAAATAATAATGTAATCGTTGCCTGACTCATAAAACACCTCCGTACTCTCTTCCCTTACTCCTAAGTTCATTATCTTTGATATTTGATAATGTATCCAATTTCTAATTAAACAATATAACAAAATGCCGA
>OMAS01000962.1_pt1 | contig 13360 bp, 15 predicted proteins | sample 1674031 | NCBI WGS metagenome assembly OMAS01 (sample SAMEA103958138, study PRJEB25191) | human gut metagenome | biome: human-associated habitat [ENVO:00009003]; feature: intestine environment [ENVO:2100002]; material: feces | place: Germany | collected 2013/2015 | reverse complement strand
AGAACTGTGTTAAACTATTATTATTATAGCCTGACACAGTTTATTTTACACTCTCCCATGACCGGCTCTGCGCGTTCGCCTTTGTCGCAGAACGTCTCTCGCCCGATTATCTCCATCGCCATCTCCGTAGCCTTTTGCTGTTGTGCGTTGCAAACGGAGAGCGTATTGCGTATCATCTCGGAGAGCCAAAAGTTGTCGTGCTTTTTTTCTTGTTCGTCCATTACTTATTGCGTTTGCGTTCGTTTTCTAATACATAACTAACGAACTCCGTGTATGCCGTGTCGATGGCACCGTTTCTACGATAGCCGTTGGTTATGGTGTTGTTATATGGTTCGCCATACGTATACCATCCGTTGGGGCGTTTTTCGAAAGCCTCCAATTCTCTTTTAAGAATACGTTTGCCTTCTTTTGAGTTGATGTCATACGGGTATATGTAGTATGCCGTATAAAGTGCACGTATCAGATGATTTCGCAGCCAGTCTTTCTTCTTGCATGCTTTGCGCAGTTTTTCCTGGCGGTCAATGTTCCATTTTATGCTTTGAGTAGGATCGAATGTACAGCAAGGGTGAGGTTTTCCGCTATTTGTCGGAGGCAATGCGAATGGTTTTTGAGGGTCAACATGCACTTTGCTTATGCGGCTTGCAAGGTTGGCCATCTTTCTTTGCTCAATGAATTTGTCCCAATCTCTCTTCTTTTGCTCTTCTTCTTCCTTCTTCTTTCGAGCTTCCTCCTCTCTGCACTGTTTCTCAAGTCTTTCCTGCTCTTCCTTCTTCTTGCGTTCCTCCTCTTGCTTTCTCAGTTCTTCTTGTTTCTTCAGTTCTTCGTTCCTTCTCTGCTCTTCACGTTCAGACTCTTGCTTTTTGTATTCAGCCAAAGCATTTACAAGAGCACCCACCATACGCTCTTTATTTTTAATGTGTTCGAGGCGTTTGCGTTCAGCTTCTCGTTTCATGTCCTCCACCTGCTGAGGCGTGAGCGTATCGTGCACGATGAGATTGTTTGTGAAGAATTCGAGCATCTTCGCCATGCCAGAAGGCATAGAGCTTGTTGAGGCGCGTACATTGATGCCCATCTTGCTCTCAACAGATACCGATTGCTCGTCGTCCTCGGTGCGTGTATAGCCTTCCGTAGCATATTTTGCCTCCATCTTTCCGTCGTCGCATGCAGTGATATCCGCTGTGAAGTTCAGGTTGACGTAGTCGATGTGCATATATGGAATAGGCACGATGGTCATAAGCGGCACTGTCATGCGTGTTTTCTCTCCATTCATGATGAATGTAAAGGTGACGGTGATTGGCTCGACGCCTTCCGGATCGAGTTCTGAGTTGGTCATTGTAAAGCCGCGTATGAAGTCGATGGTGGTTTGCGCAGCCTCTGCTTGAGCACGTACGCACGCAGCCAGCGGACCGCCTATGATGTTTCCAAAAGGAATGGAATTGAGGGCGCTCGCGACCTTGCTACCAGAGTTTGTATTAGGTCCATCTGCCATAGTCTATAGTATTTATCGTTGGAAAGAACTTGCCTTGTTCAGGTTTTGCTGTGCATCGTTTACGTTTTTCAGTATCTCCATCGCACGTTTCGATTCGTTGCGGTTTATAGTGAGTGTCAGACCGCAATGCATACAGTGAAGTCCGCTTGAATAAAGCAGTTCGGGGATGGATGTAGGAATGAATGCTCCACACTGCGGACAGTTGAGTCCTGGGGTCTTTTGCTGATTGTTGTTCATCATAGCTGAAAGTGTTAATGGTTTTTGTTATTAATTTGTTAGTTCTGTTTATCCACCACCTTGATTGTGTTCTCGGTGGCTTGTAGCAGACCGCGCATGCCGTCGGGCAGCAGCACCGGTTCGAGTTTTATGTGCACCTTCACGTTCGTCATCTTCTGCATCGAGGTGGTTTCGTTCGTTGTAGTCTTTCCGCTGCGTAGCAAAGGATTTCTCTTTTTCTGCGTGCTTTGGTTGCTTAGTCTTACACGAACACCTGCAAGCGACTTGATTTTTTTAGCAGTATTTCTTGTCCTTCCTTGCTGAGGTCGTCAATGCTCGTCTTCTTCTTTTGGTTGTAGATAGGGTAGTTCTCCTCGAATTCCTTCACATCCTGCTTTGTCGCAGTAGAAATGTCGATTTGCGCTTCGATGTCGAACGTAGCTTCTGCCACACGCAGCAAAGGTAGTGGCAACAGCGAGAGTTTCGGAATAGACACTATTTGCTCGCGTCCGTTAGAGTCGGTCATCTCGAAGTCGACCATCTTCAGCCGTTCGTGTCCGTTCGAACCGTTTGCAGGTTCCAGCGCATACGTACGCAACACATCCAGATAATCCTCGGCTGCCTTCTGGTCGGCTGCGATAGTCGACTCAATCAATGCGCTCAGCATGTCTGCCAAGTTCATATCAGTCGAATCGTTAAATTCGGCTGGCAGTTGCGTATTCTCCGCATTTTGGTTGTTATCAATATCAGCCATAGTCGTATTATCAGAGGTTTTATGTTTCAGAAATCTTTACGCCGTTGCGCGTAGACACCTTCAGCGTGATGTTGTGTATAGCGCTCTCTGGCAGTTCTGCCAGCTGTTCGGCGTCCACAATCACGTCCAACGCCTTTATTTCGTCTTCCGACTTTTCTTCGAACAGTTCGCAAGTGTCTTCGATTGCGAAACGGAACGACAACTCAAGGTCGCCGATTGTCACGGCGGGCAGATTGAGTTGGTGCATGACGCCCGCTTCACGATACTGGTCGGCGAGCGACTCTGTTAATAGGTTTGCCTGGTGCTGCGCAGACAGAACGTCGCGCAGCACTGAGGCTATTACATCTTGTAATCTTGCCATACTTAAATGGGTTTTTATGATACAAATACAATGCGAGTCAGTTCGCCGGCGGAAACCATGTAGACACCTTTAGCCTTGAAGATAAGCAGCATTTCGTCGCCACTCTCCAGCATGTCGGGCTTTGCTTCGCCTTCAATCGGCTTGCAGGTGACGTCCGTCGGTGCGTAAGCGCCTTTGCCGTTGCGGTATGATACAGATATGACTCCGTAGTTGTTCACGAGCGATATACGATCTGCCGAAACCTGCAGCGTTCCCTTCGGGTCGATCACTTCTGTCGAGTCGTCGAGCACTCCAAGCAGTCGGTCGATGCCGCGTGGCATCTCGCCTTCGCTGGCTGTGATGCTGATGTCCATCGTTGTCTCCACGCTGTAGCGCGAATCGCGAGTTGCGCCGGAGTCTTTCTTCGACGAGTAGCCGACTGACATTGTCGGTGTCGTAGCTATCGTAGGCTTTGCGCCAGTCGCACTTGCAGCAGTTTTTTTTGATGAAGCTGCGGAATTGTCTGTTGAAGCAGCAGGCTCGTCACCCGTTTTTTCGTTATTGCCTTTCGCAGAAGATTCCTTAGCCGGTTTTGCCGAAGCTGCCGACTTGCTGCCGTTGTCTGTTGATATTCCGGCGTTGATGGGTGTGCCACCGCTACCTACAGATGCAACAACTCCAGACATTGCGTTCACCTTAGCCTTGAACGTATAGCTCATCGTAGAGATGGAGAGTCGCGGAACCGGCATCAATGTGAGAAGCGGCACACGCATCTTCACCTGCTTGCCGTCGCGGAAGAAGTTCATCGTAACGTAAGTTATCTGTCCTTGTCCGTCTTCGTCCACCTTTATGCCTTCTTCGCGTATGTAGCTAAGCGTTTCCTTTGCCAGGTCGCGCTGCGCTTTCACAGCCGCACGGAGCGGATTGCCGATAAGTTCGTCGAAAGAGATTTTGCCCAACAAATTTATAGAGTCGGAAACGAAAGCTTTGTCAACCTGCACTTCGCTCAAATCTTTCATCTGATCGCCTAAGGAATCCTTTTTATTATCGTTCTTTTTAGCTTCCAAAAGCTCATTATATTTTTGGGTTAAAGACTTGCCGACATTTTTTGCTGTTTCGGAAAAGTCGTTCTTATTTTCCTTATTGGGCTCTTCTCCTCCTTCAGTTTCTTGACCTTGACTTTCATCATTGTCATTGTCTGTAGAAGGAGCCTGTTGGTTCTCTTCTTCCGCTGAGCTTGTGTCTGTAGTTTCAGAGTCAACCGCTGGTGCATCAGTTTGTGAAACTTGATCCGTAGGTGGTGATGAGCCACCTTCCGGCATCAAATCATTGTTGTTATTCTCATTATCTGACATAGTCGGTTACTATTTAGTTACGTTAATGACCAGCATTCTTTCGCCAGCCTTTGCACAATAGAATCCCTCGTTCTTGAACACACACAGAATGCCTGAGTCGTCAGCTGCCTTTTGTAAGTCAGTAGATTTCAATTCTTCTGCAGGTTTAAAGTCCTCATATTTGTATAACTTGATATCTTGTGGAGCGTAGTACCCCTCTGTATTCTTGTACGAAATATAAGTGCTGCCGCCATCCTTCAGGCTTACCACCTGGTTAGACACGTTCAGCTCACCCTTTGTGTTGATAGAGTCGATAGAGGTGTTCAGCATTTCTAACACTTTAGCCATGCCAGCCGGCATATCGTCCTGACCCGCCTTAACGTTTACGTCCATAGTGTACTCCACGCTGTACTTAGATTCGCGTGTAGCGGTTGAGTCCTTCTTACTCGATATGCTTGTGCTCAATTCCAAACTCGATTTCACAATGCCGATATTGACACTGGTGTTCGATTTCATTCCCATCTCCATAGCGGTCGACTTCTTGTCGGTCTGCGATGTGGCAGATGCCGCCGAGATGCGCGCCTTGAATGCGATGTCAATCTCTCGGATTGCCATGTATGGAATAGGCACAATTGTCAGCAATGGCAGACTGAGAGTCACCGAATGACCGTCTTTACGGTATTCGAAGTTCACGTATATAGCCTTTTTCCCGCCGTCTTCAGTGTCTGTGAGTCCTACGTCTCGTATGAACTCCCACGATGTTAGCGCCGCTTGTTTCTGCGCTTCGACACAAGCAGAAAGCGGTCCGCCGATGAGAGTGCCAAAAGGTAGTGACTGTAAGGCATTGTTCGCGACGGTAGAAGGTGTCGTATCAATCTTTGCCATAACCTTTAGAGTTAAATGTTAACGAATAGACGCACTCTTTACGAGGCATCATTTGATGGTTTATGCAACTTCTTAGGGCTTGGGCAACACGGTTATTGTAACCTTCTGAACATCACCACAAGAAATCACATATTGTTTACCCTGCGTAGGTGATTCTTTAGGAAGCGTAATTTCAAACTCTCTGGTCTTGTCCATCTTGTTTTCTGCACTCTTAACGCCTTCACCAATGTCACACTTAATGTTTGTCGCATCATACAAGCCTTCTGGAGTTTTGTACTGGGCGATAACCTTAACCGGTAGGTATTCTTTGTCATTTGCGTTCTTCTCTGCGTAGAACGTTGTGTCGTTCACGCTCAGTTCGCCGTCGGGTGAACAAAGGTCCATAGCCGCTCCGAGCATCTCGAGAATCTTTGCCATACCAGCAGGCATCGACTCCTGACCTGCGTGTACAGCAACGTCGATAGTTGCCTCTACGCTGAACTTCGAGTCCTGCGTGCTCTTAGAGTCGCGCTTGGTAGAGAATGATGTGTTTATTTTTGTCTCTTTCTTATTTTTGTTAAGAATGAATCCTCTTCTCTTTTGGCTCTTAGTGTTTGTGTCTCGTTTGTACTCTTCTGAATACGTGTTTTCGTTAGATTCGCATTCTACACCATTGACTGTGGCTTTGAAATTAATGTCAACGCTGTTGATTGCGATATACGGAATCGGAACGATAGCTATCAGCGGAACGTTGATAACCACCTTGCGACCATTCTGGATAAAGCTGAAGCTAACATAGATAGCCGACTTTTCGCCAGTCTCCTTGTCTTCGTTCAGACATACATTGTTGATGAAGTTGATACTTGTCATTGCTGCATCGTTCTGCGCTTGAATACAAGCGCTAAGCGGACCGCCGATAAGGTTTTTAAAAGGAATACCCTGCAGCGTACCGATAGATTTGTTTGCTACATCCATAGGTTTAAGTTTTAAAAAGTTATAGGTTCTTTGCTTAGACCTATTGACAAGATTGAACCATATAAATTCTTGCCAAGTCTGTTTGTGTTAATGTTTTTTTGTCGTGTTGTTGGGATGTTTGTTATGAGAGTCTTACTTAGCTGCGTACGCCTTGTAAGCGTTGAGCAGTTTTGTGTCGTACTGGTTCTTGGCGTATTCGCTTCCGTTGTATAGACGTGCGAAGGTAGCCCACTTCTTTGCTTGTAGTGCGGCGTGCATCTGCGGGTTCTTTGTTATGAATCGGCAGAAGGCGAGCAACTGACTGCGTTCGCTCTGGCACATAGCGCTTACGAACTGCGCTACGGTTTTGAATCCGCAGAGTGCGTACTGGAAGCCCATAATCTGGAACATTCCCCAACTTGCCGAAGCGTTGGCTGCGTCAGCGTTTATCTTGCGTGCCTGCTCGAGGCGAGCGTATTCGCCGATGCCACCTTTGTAGTGGGTCTTTGTCCACTTCGGGTAGAGTATGGAGGCGTTTGCTGCCTGGTATTTGGCAGAATCTATTTTGCGCAGCTGCAGCTGTCGCCAGAAGATATGTCCTTCGAAGAGTAGTTGCGGCTTGCCTGCGGCGAGGAATCCTCCGCGTCCGGCTGTCTCCACTTTCTGCACTGACTTGAGCGCTGCTGTCTCGCAGTCGAGTAGGAGAGCGGCTAATCGGAAGTCGTCTTCAGTGAGTCGTGCGGCTGCCGGGCGCTGATGGAAGAAGAGCGCCTGCCATGTAGAGTAACCGACGATGCCGTCAGCTACGAGTTGTAGACTTTGCTGGAATGCCTTTACAGCGGCGAGTGTGCCGGGGCCGAATGCTCCGTCAGCGGTTAGCTTGTTACCAATACGGTTGAGTTCTGTTTGTAGTATCTTTACTGCGGCGTCACGCATTCCGAGTTTTAAGGTTTTCATAGTGGTTGTGGTTTTAATTTAACGTTTTTGTGTTTGGTTGGCGCAAATATAGCGAAAATATGAACGTAAAAAAATAAAAAGGTGAAAAAATGAAAAGATTTTAAGATATTTTAGTATTAGAGGCTTCTCCCTTTATTGTATAATCTTTGTTAAAAGGATGGTCTTTCCGCATACACCCTATACATTATTTCGCTATATTTGCGATATGTTAAACCTAATCCACACCTTATGAGTATGGCGAAACCAATAGCCAAACGTCTTAAGCCCAAATACTATTACTGTTCAAATCTCGTCTACGACAATGACAACATTTCCGCCATTCTCTTCGACGGTGGCTACGCAAGTATGGATGACGACAATGGAATAGTAATGCATTTTTAAATACAAATTCAAATGAAACCAATTTACATATTGTTAATTCTTGCTGTCACAATCTTTGTAGGCTGTAATAAAAATAAAACTGATGCCGATCGGCTTTATACAGATACCGTATGGGCATATGTATCAGACAATCATTTTTATGTCATGGATGATACAACAGTGTGGAAAAATGGTGAACATTTTTTACAGAACGGAATGGAATACCGTAATGTATCAGAAACAGAATTATGTAATGTAGAAAATCTTATCTCAACTTTTTTAAAGAAGGAAAAATGTAAAGTTGTGACAAAGCGAAATAGAATATTGGATAACTATTTCAAACAATGCATTGGTTTTAAGTGTAAGCAGACGAGATATGTCTTTGTGAATTTGTATGCATTCGAAGTTAGGCAGAAATTTAAGCCAACAGATGATGGGTATTATACACTTGCCGTTCTTGCACAAAATCCTTATAACACAATAATAAATGCTTTTCCACCCAAGACACATAATATTTATAATCTCATGTTTATGGTGAATCTTACAGCACAAACAGTTGAATGGTATAACCCGCAAAAAAAATAGGTTATGAAGACATTGGTATTCTTTGTGTCTTTTACAGAGGATAAGTCTTAATGTGATGTTGTTTGCCGATTTCAATTAAAAGTTATGCCATGTAATTGTTTGCCGAATAGCAATAATGAAAAAACCGCTTAATCTGCTTAAAACGTTGTATAAATAGGAATACAACGGATTAAGTGGATTAAGCGGATTTCCTTTGTGGTTGTAATTGTGGGGTGTGGGCTACGGCAGGAATACCGTAGCCTCCTACGGTGTAGGCTCCTACGCTTACTTCACTACGATTTCGTCGGTGAAGAGCCATCCACCGTCCTCGGTAGTGCTGCCCTGCACGCGGATATAGCGTGTGCTGGCTTTGCCCTTCCATGCGAAGTTGCGGAAGCCGAGCTGTATGTCGCGGTCGACGGGAGTAGACTTGCTGTAGACCTCCTTGAAGTTCTTGCCGTCCTCGCTGAACGAAATCTTGTACTCAGACGGGAAGAACACCCATGCTCCGTACGCCTGCATGAAGTCGGCAGCCACAGACGAAATCTTCTGCACCTTGCCGAGGTCGATAGTGAGGTCGAGGCAGTAGCCCTTGTTGCCGAGGAAGCCCTGCCATTTCTGGTCGCCGTATGTCCATCCGCCGTGCTGTCCGTCTACGAGAGTCTTGTCGCCCTGCGCCTTGTACTTATCCTCGTAGCGGTGATTGAAGGTGATGTTGCAACCGAGCGCCTTGTGCTTGGTAGTCTTGAACGACTCTGGGCGTTCGCCACGCTCCTTCTTGAGGTCGAAGGTGTTGACGCCCTGCTTGTGGAGACGCTCACACTCCACGATGGCACGCTTGCGGAATTCGGGATAGTTCTTGGTCTTTGTGCCGTTCCATCCGATTTCTGCGATAGCCAGAGCACGCGGATAGAGCATATACTCTACATGCTCTGCTGTAGGCACGTATTCGGTCCAGAGGTTAGCCTGCACACCGGTGATCTTGTTGCGTACGTCCTCGGGCAGAGTGCCGCCAGGGACGTGGCTGTATACCTTTTCGAGCGGAAGGAAGCCACCGATGGCCTCGGGCTGAGTGTCGGGAGCGTCCTGATAGTAGTCGAGATACCAGTAGCCGCTGGGCGAGAGCACTACGTCGTAGCCGTGGTCGATAGCCTCCTGCGCCTTTTCGAGACCGCGCCAAACCATTACGGTGGTGTTCTTCTCGAGGTTGCCCGCAATCACTTCGTCCCAACCTACGAGCTGGCGTCCGTGTTCGGTGAGGAACTTGCCGAAGTGGGCGATGAGGTGCGCCTGCAGACCGTCCTTGTCTGTGCTCAGCTCCTTCATCTTCTGCTGGCAGAGCGGACAAGAAGGCCAAGAAGCCTTGTCAGCCTCGTCGCCACCGACGTGGATGTACTTAGAGGGGAATATGTCCATCACCTCCTTCAGTACGTTCTCGAGGAAGTCGTATGTAGCCACGCTGCCCGGGCAGAAGTCCATCTGCTTGTAGGGTTCGTGCGTGCAAGAGAGTTCGGGGTAGGCGGTGAGCACCTCAGCCGAGTGACCCGGCATCTCGATTTCGGGCACGATGGTGATGCCACGCTCAGCAGCGTAGCTCACGAGGTCGCGCAGCTCTTCCTGAGTGTAGTAGCCGCCGTAAGCGCCAGCTTCGCCCTCGTGCATATACTTGCATCCGAGCTTGCTCCACTCCTTCCATGTCTTTCCTTCGCGCCACGCAGCGAACTCGGTGAGGCGCGGGTAGCGCTTGATCTCGATGCGCCATCCGGCAGCGTCGGTGAGGTGAAGGTGGAGTCGGTTGAACTTGTACTGCGCCATGACGTCGATCTGCTTCTTGAGGAAAGAGATGGGCTGGAAGTGGCGCGACACGTCGAGCATGAGCGAGCGCCACTTGAAAGCCGGAGCATCGACGACGTCGCAAGCCATGACGGCGTTCTTCTGCTTCAGCTGGTTTATGGTCTGCCAAGCGAAGCGGAAGCCGTCGGCAGAAGCGGCGCTGATGAGCAGCGTGTCCTTAGTGACGTGGAGGCGGTAAGCCTCGGGCGACGCAGCGCCGTCGAGACGTGTGAAGCGCACCACCTGACGAGCGTCGTCTGCGGTGTTGGCTGTGAACTGCTTCGAGTAGATGTTCTCTGCCTCGGCGCCAACCTCGTTGACAACCTTCAGCTTTGCGTCGGTGCTGAATGCGCCCTTGCCCGCAACGAACGACTGCGGCTTGGGGAGCAGCGACTGCGCAGAAGCGGCAGAGGCGGTAATGATGCAGCCGAAGAAGAGGGCTGCTAATGATTTGTTTGTCATCTTTGTAGTGTCAGTTTTTAAAAGTTATACGGGGTGAGAGTTTCTTATTTGTCGAGGAAGTAGGCAGCGTATACCAGCGCCAGCATGAGAGCGGCGATTATCGACACCACGACGAACATTATTCGTGCGTACTGCTTCCTTCTGTGTATAGCGCGCAGACTGTTCTCGCGGAAGATGTCTATCTCGTCGCGGCGATCTCTGCGGCTGTGCTTGTGTTTATGTTCAGGCATCGTATGAGAGTTTTTTTTATTGTTTGACAAATCAAGAAAAGCGTTTAAGGCCGTATGGCGTTTAGAACTTCACGTCGAGCTGCAGGTCGAACATGTTATAGTTCGACTTGTTCAGACTGCGGTCGTTGACACGCGCGTATTCGGCAGCCACCATGACGTGCTTGCCAATCCAGTAGTTGGCACCAATCTCGTACTGAGTCTTCGATGTGTGCCAATCGGCTTGCGGGCGGTAGAGGTCGTAGCGAGCCTTTGCATAGAGTTTCTTGCTGATGACCGGCGCAATCATGAGCGCGTAGAAGCCGTCGGCCTTGTCGCCTGCAGCGTAGTTGATAGTGCAGTCGGTCTCCTTGCCCGAAGCGTTAGACGTCTTGAAGCCGTAGCCCTGACTGTGGATATACTCCGAACGCACGGTCCAGTCGTGACCTGCATACTCAGCGCTGATGGCATAGCGGTTCTTCTCGAGCGAGCGCACGCCGTTCTTTGTCTGCTCCACGCCGTTAGCGTCTACCTCAGTCCATGTGCCCTTGCGAGCATACGATCCGGTCCAGCCGAAGGCGCCGATGCGCAGCCCCTTCACGGGAGCCACCCATACGCCACCGATGACGTCCTTGCGCTGGTCTACATCCTTCATGTTAGTGCCCTGACCGTTGAACACGCCCACCTGATAGTGAAGGTAGTGGTGTCCGTCGGCTGCCTTGAGCAGGTCGCCCTGCAGCTGCACGCCGATGTCGCGTCCGTTGCTTGAGTGTTCGCCTACGCGGTCGCTGAATCCGGCGAGCTTAGTGACGTTCTGCGAGTAGCTCATGAAGCCCTGCGTAATGGGGTGCATGGGGTTCTCGAAGGTGAACGGACGCTTGAACTGACCCGCCTTCACCTTGAAGGCGTCGTACTTCTGCCACTCGGCGAACGCGTCGACCATTCGCGGAGACAATGTGAGGTTAGAGGTGTTGCCGTTCACCTGCAGCTGCGCCTTCCAGTAGAAGTCGCCTGCGAGTCGTCCTTCGAGCGCCATACGCACCATGCGTATGTTGAACGAGTTGATATCCTTTTCGCCCTTGTTATTCTCCTTGTCGCTGTACTGATACTGCGACATGATGTAACCGCTGAATTTGATGTCGCTGAGCACCTTCAGCTTAGCTTCTTTCTCTTGTGCTGACACACTGCCGAAAGTGAGAGCGGCGAGTGCGAGAGTTGCTAATGTTTTCATTATGAGTTTTGAATTTTGAGTTTTGAGTTTTGAATTGTTGCGACATGCGTCGCAATTTTGAATTTTGAATTTTGAGTTGAGAGTTGCGAATTCAAAATTCCAAATTGATTAATTCCTAATCGGCGTAGCCGACAATTCAAAATTCAAAACTCAAAATTCAAAATTGTTCTTTTGGAAGAAAAACCTACGGCTTTTCTTCCAAAAGAACTACGTTCTCCACGTGCGGCGTATGCGGGAACATGTCGACCGGCTGTACCGCCATCACCTTGTACGCCACGTCGAGCGCCTGCAGGTCGCGTGCCTGCGTAGACGGGTTGCAGCTGACGTAGACGATGCGCTTCGGGTGAGCGCGCAGGATGGTGTCTATCACGTCCTGATGCATACCGGCGCGTGGTGGGTCGGTGATGATTACGTCGGGGCGTCCGTGCTTCTCGATAAACTCGTCGTTGAGGATGTCCTTCATGTCGCCGGCGTAGAACTTGGTGTTGCTGATGTTGTTCACCTCAGAGTTCACCTTTGCGTCCTCGATAGCCTCAGGAACGTACTCGATACCTATCACCTCGCGTGCCTGACGAGCCACGAAGTTGGCGATGGTGCCCGTACCGGTATAGAGGTCGTAGACCAGTTCGTCGCCGGTGAGCTTGGCGAAGTTGCGAGCCACCGAATAGAGGTGATAAGCCTGCTCGGTGTTGGTCTGGTAGAAACTCTTCGGACCAACCTTGAAGCGCAGGTCCTCCATCGTTTCGAAGATGTGGTCGTTGCCCTTGAAGACAGAGAGGTCGAGGTCGCCGAAGGTGTCGTTGCACTTCTGGTTGTCGACGTACATGAGCGACGTTATCTCGGGGAACTTGTCAGCGATGTGCTGCAGCAACGCCTTGGCGCGCTGCTCGTCGCCCTCCTCATCGTAGTGGAACTGTATGAGCACCATCCACTCGCCCGTGTTCGAGTTGCGAATCATGATGTCGCGCAAGAGTCCGTGCTGCTGTCTGAGGTCGAAGAACGTCATGCCGGTAGAGAAGGCATAGTCGCGTATGGCGTTGCGAATCTTGTTGTGCAGGTCGTCCATGAGCCAGCACTTCTCGATAGGCAGAATCTTGTCGAAGGCTCCGGTGATGTGGAATCCGATGCCGTTCATGTTGTCGAACTGCGTGCCCTCGGCAATCTGCTCGCGTGTGAGCCATCGCTTGTTGCAGCAGCCGAACTCCAGCTTGTTGCGGTATTCCTTGATGTGCACCGAGCCCATGATAGGCATGAACTCCGGCAGATCTATCTTGCCGATGCGTGTGAGCTGGTCGAACACCTGCTTCTGCTTAGCCTTCAGCTGTTCCTCGTAGGGCAGGTTCTGCCATTTGCATCCGCCGCAGATGCCGAAATGCTCGCACATCGGCTCTGTGCGTACGTCGCTCTTCTTGATGAAGCGTATTACTTCCGCCTCGCAGTAGCTGTGCTTCTTCTTGCGCACCTGCAAGTCAACCACGTCGCCGGGTACGGCGAACGGCACGAAAACAACCATGTCGTTGACGTGTGCCAGTGATTTTCCTTCGGCAGCAACCGCCTCAATAGTTACGTTCTCGAGTATTGGTAGTGGTTTCTTCTTTCTTGACATTATTATATATGTATTGTTTTAAAATGCAAAATTAGAAAAATAATTTGAAAGTTTCAAATTATATACAAAAATAAGAAGGTTACAAAGTCACAAGCAAAACGCCCCGAAGGGGCAGCACCACATAGCCCAGGGCGACGCCCTACCCTTTATACACATCTTTGACAATTCTCAACATCTCACATTTGCAGAA
>OMAS01000961.1_pt1 | contig 13373 bp, 12 predicted proteins | sample 1674031 | NCBI WGS metagenome assembly OMAS01 (sample SAMEA103958138, study PRJEB25191) | human gut metagenome | biome: human-associated habitat [ENVO:00009003]; feature: intestine environment [ENVO:2100002]; material: feces | place: Germany | collected 2013/2015 | reverse complement strand
CAAGACTACCCATGTCTGTATTTGTATGGCGTTGACGCTGTCCCCATAGAAGAAATGAAGCGGAAAATTTTGTTTTAGCTGTTTGTATAGCGACTCGATGGCCCATCTGAGGCGATAAATTTCAGAAATGTCCTCAAACGTGAACTCAAAGTTGTTGGTCAACAGCACAACCGGTTTCTTTGTCTCGTAAAATATCTCCACCATACGTGCCTCATGGGTGAGTTCCCCTCTTGTAAAAAGCACTTTCTTGTCTATGTGCGTCACCAGTCCCTGCGGGTTGACGTAAGTAATGGATTCAAGTTCCTCGTACTTAAGGTTTTTCTTCATTTTGGTCACGTAGCACACGCCTTCTTCGGTAAGACGTTGGAATTGTGCGATGTCGACGTAACCACGATCCATCGCCAAAGTGGAGTCTTTTGGCAAATGCACCTCCTTCAGCAGGTAATGATCGTGTTTTGCGGCGGATGTGAGCTGCACCACCATCGGCACGCCGACATGATACTTCATTACTGTATGTACTTTCATGCCGCCTTTTTTCTTGCCTGATTTCGGGTGCCGCCCGACACCTTTGAGTATGTTGTCAAAGAGCGTTATTGTGGTGGAATCCATCATGTAAAGCAACTTCTCCCAGTCTTTAGGCTCGTGAGTCTGCCCCTTATAGCACTTGGAGGGGCGGCTGTCCGCTAAAAATTTGGCATACTTCTCCAAAAGATACGCATAAACACTTGCAAAGAACTCCTGAGGACGGCGTATATTGGCCTCCGCAAGCGTGCTGCGACGAACCAGATAGTTCATTCCGAGGTGTCCGAGCTTGTGAGCCTCCGCCTTCATGCCTATCTCAAGTTCGCGAAGAGAATCAAAGTGTTTGAGTATGCCGAACAGCATTACCACAAGATGTTGGTAGCCGTCAAAACGCTTCACGTAAGCCTCGCTTCCTTTCGTTTCGCGACTTATTTGAAGAATCTTCTCTTTGTCGAGTAACTTTAACACTTGACTATAGACCGGCTGTCCGGTAAAATGACTATCTTTGCTCATGGTTATATATTTTTTCGCAAAACAAAGATAACCAAAAGGGCTGATACCTCGTGAGAAGTGTCAGCCCTAATTTATTTTGTTTGAAAAAGTTTTACCGGACAGCAATAACAATGAATAATAATAGCCCATAATGACAGCCGTGAGGAAATGACCTGGCACAGCAAACATGGCTCTTGCTATGCCGACACTAATCCATGACTCGTAGTTATCGAACAGATAAAGTACGTTCTCAAAACCAGCAAAGCCCATGCCTATACATACAGCGTACACAATGCCGTCAAAGTGTTCGTCAAAGTATGGATTGTTTCTCAACAACAACCACAACATAACAAACTTTGCCAGTTCTTCAGGAATTGCAGCCATAATGAAGGCGTCTGTAAAAGCGCCTGATATTGTTGAAGACAGCTCTTGACCGAATCCGGTAAGCATTCCAAACGGCATGACTACGGCAAGTGTAAGCAGTGCTTAGGCTACTCCATAAATGAAAGCCTTTATCAGTAATTTCGTCGGTTCGGGTTGATTACTGTCCTTACGGCAAATGTACAACATCAAAACAGCGACTGGCGCAAGGGCTGCAAGTGTCACATAGAAAATTTGCATAAATAGATTGTTTTATTAAAGTTTGGTTGTTCAAATGAATGATTGTATATATCTGTGATTACCGCTTCGTGGGAATGATGTTACCATAGCGCGGTAATAATGTAACCGAGGCGTGGTAACAATGTTACCGAAGTGCGGTAAAAAAGTTACCGCGCTTCGATTGCTGTACATTAGAAAGCATCCAAGAGGATAAATGTTGCCCAATGCTTTGCTTCTGTATATCCTTTGCTTCTTAATTCTTGCTGAGCTTTTATCAATGCTTTGCGTTTGCTTTCTCCAGCCATAAGGTTTCGATAGAAACATATCATCAGTTCGGCTGTCGAGTTGTCATATACATTTTTAAGGCTCATCAGCAAGGTGTGTACACCGGCATTCTTGAAGCCACGCTGCAAACCTATCACGCCGTCTGTGCCCATCTTTCCGAGTCCGGTCTCACACGCAGAAAGAGCAACAAGGTCGCATTCTCTTAGATTCATCTTTGCAACTTCTGCAGCTGTCACCACTCCGGTTGAGTCGAGGTTGGCACCAGCAAACGCCAACATGCTGTACGACATAGCTTCTGCATCCGAGGTGTTTTTCTTGTCTGTAATGTATGCGCCATGGGTAGCAATATGAAGAATGTTGGTCTTCGTGTCAGACAACCTCAAGAAAGCCTTCTTGCTTGCTTCTCTATCCATGAGCGGTTTAACAGACTTTATTTTTCCGCTTTTTAGAATTTGTTCTATTTCCACAACCTCCTTTTTGGTATTTGCGAGGTCTGCAAATTCGCCATGTTGACCATTGCTTCGCATGGCAGAAATTGCTTGCTTGGTAGAACGCGACATTGTTGCATCTTCATTATAATTTATGTCGCCAAAGAGTATGGCGTTGGTCGTAGCTACCTTCTTATGACTGTAGCAGAGTTCTTTTGTTGTCGAAAGTCGATACACTTCCATTTGTTCTGACAAAGGTTTGTCTTCGTACGAGAGATATTCAATGGCAATGAGATTGAAAACGCCGTCTGCCGAGAAGAACAACCGTTGCTTACCATTTAGATACGGCTTCAGTTTGTTCCAGACTGTGCTATTTGCGGAATCGAATAGGCTCTCGTTGTTTTGCATAGACTTTGCTTCGGCAAGGGTGCAGACAGTCAGGGCTACCGGCTGGCTCATCTCTGATGTGAGCACCAATGCCTTGATGACATTCTCGTCGTCAAAAGCGCTGGTGCCGACAACGGCAAATTCTACGGCAACATCCTTGGGTGAGAGTTTCTGCTGCACATCCTTCCAATCGTATGATATGTAATTGGTGAAGTCGGCAAATTCTGAACAACCCTTATAAAGCTGCAAGAGCAAAGCCTGGTTCTTCTGGGTCAGCTTTAGTATTTTTGCCATGTCGTCATCACTCCCGGCATTCTTGCGCAGATGCTGTATCTGCGTCTCGTTCTCCTTGGTCTCCTCGTATAGAGCTTTCATCTTCCTGTCGCCTTTTTGTTGGAGCAGTTTCTCGAACTCAATAGCCGAATTCAGCAATATACCCTTAGCCAAGAGTTCTGCATCGTATGCTACGGCTGCAAAATCAGCTTGTAGCGAGGCGTCTTCTGCCGGAATCATTATTAGCAAGTCCAACATTTCTTTTATGTTTTGTTGCTCTTCTTGCCAGGTTAGCATACGTTCTTTTTCGCTTTGCATACGAAACTCGTCTCTGATAGCATCCATCACAGCCTCAACGTATTGCCGGTAGTAGGCCACGGCATCTACATAATCTTCTTTCATTGCATAGCAGCCGGCGATAGTTGCAAGTGAGCGGGCATAGGTAAGTTTGCCGAGATATTGTCGAGTCATTTGCAGGTTAGCCTTCTCGTCTATAATGATATTGTCGAGCTTGCGGTTTCTTGCCTTTAGCATTTCCTCGTCATTGTATTCCACGTCTTCCGCTCTACCAGCATAGAAATAACAGAGTTTTAGAGAAGACGCGGCGTCAGTATATTCCTGCGACATGCCCTTTGTCTCGAACAGTCGCATAGCAGCCTTGTGGTGTTCTATAGAGGAATCGTACTCTTTGTTGAATTTCTCCGCCTTGGCAAGACGTAGTACAGCCTTTGGATATTCTTCGCTGTCGGGTTCGTATTGTTCATAGTAAGCCACAGCTTCTTTGTAAGCCTTAACAGCCATGTCGAATTTGTTCAAAGCAGAAAGCGCGTTACCAATACCTTTATTACATTCGGCAATCTTTTTTAGTGCGGAGTTTTGCTGTGAATCGCCCTTGTTGTATTCTGTAGAAGTTTGCGACTTGTAGAAATTTATAACTTCATTGAAGTTGTCGATTGCTTGCTGGTATTGTTTGCCGATATGGTAATATAGAGCCGCCATATAGAGCTGGGAAGCATAAGTTTTGTTCATTCCCTGCGTTTTTAGTATCAGCTTTGCCGATTGTGTGCCATATTCGCCAGCAGCAGCCATGTCGTTGGCGTTAGCCAGGAATTTCGCATACGCCTGATACGCTTCCGCTTTTAGACTGTCGTCCATCTTCATTGACAACACGCGCAAGAAACACTCTTTTGCTTTAACCGAGTTGCCTTTCGTTGCATAATAATTAGCCCTTGCCAGCATACATTTCGGCTCGTTGCACTCCTTTTTCAATTCATGCTGATTGTGGTCTTCTGTCAATGTCATCAAGCGCTTAAGATTCTCTTTGTCGTTACGGTCGCTGTAGATCATGGCAAGCCATTCAAGAAGACTCTCGTACATCTTGCTGTACTTCTCAACGCTTGGCAGAGCCAATTCCCAATATTTCACAGCTCCGTCAATATTATTGCTTAGATAATAGAAACGTCCCATGTTGAGGGCATAGAGTCCGTAATTCTTATGTGGCTTTCCAAGCTTTGCCTTCAACTTGTCGCAAAGAGCCATTGTTTGCTCTTGATATTTCACAGCTGTCGCGTTGTCGTTTTCCAACGCGAAGGACAAGGCATAGTTGTTGAGCGATGTAATATAGTCTTCGTTTACTTCCCCGAATAGTTGTTTGCGCATATCCAAAGCTTTCTTGGTATATGAGCGACCTTCAGCAATCTTTCCTTCGTTCACACATTGCTTGCCTTTGTCGTGAAGGGCTTGCGCTTCGGAAGCCGATTGGGCGTTGGCTATCAGGCAGAAAGTGAATGCCAGTATAGATAATAAGATTCTGTACATAGTTTTTGGGAGATTGTTATTTAGTTTTTAATCACTACAAAGCTTATATCTTTCTTGCTACAGTTGATTACCTCCAACTCTACGATGTTCATACAGTTGTTAGGCAATATAAAAGATGTTTTCCTATTAGGTTTACCGCGTTTGACATCTTCGGTGTCATCATATCGCTTGTTAAGTCCCTTCTTGTTTGTGACACGAATTTTCATTGTTACTCGTCCTCCTGCTTCAGCGACAACCGCAATATCCTGCCTGTTTTTAGACGTGAATGTACATTTTACGCTTTTCCCGGCTTTGGCAAGAAAATTCTTTGTGCGTATAGAGCCGTCGGCAGTTTGTCCTCTTTGACTTATGTTCTCGTTGATGGTGTCAGCCTTTGAATAGGCGTCTTCACCGCTAACCAACATATTGGCAAACTCGTCATCGAACACCATGTGACCTTTGAGCGAGCCTTGTTCGTTCTTGCAACGTAAGTTGGAGAAGTCGCGTGTGTTGCAATTCTTAAGCCGTTCAGCTGCTTGTTTTATCATTGCAGTATCATTGTTCTCGACAGCATCGCGCATTGCTATACAGGCTTCATAAGCCTTTTGGATTGGTGACTCCTCTGTTTCATTCTGTGCAAACAGACATGTTGATGCAAGAACGAGTGTCAGAATTAAAAATATTCTGTTCATGCTGATCAGTATTTATAGGCTTATTCTTCAGTTCTTATTATCAGTCTGAAGCCAATAGTAGGGCTTTTCTCATCTGTGTCAAATCCTTTTGTAGATGTGGCAGTAACTTGGTTTGCTGGAGATTTAAAGTCGCCTCCACATAATGTCCATTTCATTGATCCGCTTACTGGCGTCCCGAATGTACTATTGCACATTTCGCTTACATTACCACTCATATCGTAGAGGTCTAACATGTTTGGTTCCTTACCTTGTTGGCCGTCTGACGGATGCACTTTATCACCGGAGTTGTTGGCATACCAAGCAACTTTTTCAATATCGTTGCTACCGGCGAATCTTGTTGTTTCATTGTACTTGCCTCCTTGGGCTGCATATTGCCATTCGTCTACAGAAGGCAAGTCGAAACCGCCGATATTTGTCATGTTGCGCAAGCTGTCAAGCAGAGTCATACACACCTCACCATACGAGATTTCTGTCATCGGAAGGAACTTCTGCTCGTCTTTGTATTCACCGTCAAGCAGACCATACCATTCACCAACCGAAAATTCAAATTTACTCACCCATAACGAATTGTCTTTAACACATACCATATTCTTCAGGATGTAGTCAACGGTGTTCATTTGTTGGCGTGACAGGTGAGGACTGAGTACCAATCCGAAGCCCTTGTATTTCCGCTCGAGTTCGGTTCGTTGTTCTTCCAGCGTAACCTTCTCTCGTTCGGCAGACTCTCTTTGTGACAAGTGTTGCCAATATAGCAGACAAGAAACCATTACCATAACAACAACGAATATTGAGACGCCAACACACAGTCTCCTGATAAATCGATTACGTTCGTCAATCTTACGTAAGGTGATTTTTGCTGCATTGATGTCTTCATCCTTCCGAGAATTGACGGAACGCTTTCCAAAAACCGGTTCCAGTCGGTTGCTGATCATCAAGTCAACGGTAACTCCCAATGCTTGGCCGAAATCGATTTCTGAATTCTGGATATCTGTAATGCTACTGATAGCTTCGGGTATCGCTTCATGTATACCGTCAAACGCTTTGTCGGGGTTAACTGGTACGATTTTCTTCTGATGCTCTATTGCATATAGAATCTCTTCTCTTACCCAATCATTTTCATTTTTGCAGCGGTCGAGCGAATCCTTCGACAATACAAGCATGAAAACGGGAGCTGCCTTGATAGCAGCTTTGATTCTTTTTCCAAAGACCCCATCCTTCAACTCATCGTAGTCGAGAAACACTCTGTATCCTCGTTGCGAAAGCATCAGTTGAAGGATGCGGGCATATTGTGCTCCGCCGTCCCTTCTATAACTGATGAATATATCGTATGCATTTCCCATTTGTAAGATATGTGTTTTTTATAGACAGTCTTCAATATTAGTATGCGTAAAAAACATGCAAAGTTCTTCACTTCATTTACTGGCTATCTCTTGTAATCTTGAAACCCAGTTTCAAAATGAGTTTAATAGTTTCAATAGACGTGTTGCGGTCGTATTCCTTCTCTTCCCCTGATAGATCTTCATACGGCACAAGGCACGGATGCTTTCTCTCTGCATCATTGCGTTCCTCTCCATATGTCCACCCTTGGGCAATGCGAGTCTGCGCCCACACCTCATGCACGTTCTTCGACATTTCTTCCACCAATGGTTTTAAATCCTCAGGCAAATCTACGCTCTTTGTGTCTACTGGATTCGGCTTATACTTTATCATTGCTTTCAATATTTTTTAATTGTTCAACTTGTATACAATGAGATACTACAATGGTTGTTTCTATCAAGGAGCCTACTTTTTTTTACTTATTAACCACATACATTAAACTTGTAATGAGCTTTTTGCTTGATTTTACTGGATTCTTAAAGTCAATTTGGTCTATGTCTGAGATATCGAGACGAATACTCTTTGCATATGGTGCATCATCAAGCATGAGTGGAAGGATAGGCTTGTTCATGTTTACTGCATATCCTATTTCGCGTACAACATTGATAGAAGAGTTGGAGTTTATTGAGCTGACGAATATTACCGCTTTTGACACCTCTATTGCATCAACGATGAGTTCCTTATAGTTGCTGCTACTGTATATACCCTCCTTGTCAATCCAATACTCAATATCGTTCTCTTTCAAGAAATTGCAAAGATAGTCAGATGCTTCCTTATCTTTTCTGAAATAACTGATAAACACCTGATGTTTCATTGTGCTACGTGTAGGCAGGACAATGTCTTTGTTTATTGTCATGACATCATGTGCCGTGTCTTCGGTAGCTATCTTTTTCTTGTATTCCACCAATGCTGCCTTTGCTGCAAGACTTTCGAAAAGTGTAATGTAATCTTCTTCAGAATACAGGTTGTATAAGTCGTATAGATATAGCTCTACATTTAGCGTTTTATTGGTGCAAGCCAGATTGTGTGCTATTGCAATGGACATTTGTTCAATCACCTTTTTTATAGGAATACGTGCTGCGCCTGCACCTATGGCAGGGAATGCAATGGATGTTATGTCCATAGCCAACATCAGCTTGAAACACTTGTCTACGGCATGTTGAAGAAGATAATTCAAGACATCTTCTTCTGTTACTTGACGGGCCAATATCTGTAACCTTCGTTTTTTGTCTATTGTGATGCAATGGTATACATACTTCTGCTTTTCCATTTTACCTGCGGTAGTTACAACTACATCGCCAAGTGGAACAGGACACATCTTTTGCGCATCCTTGATAATAATGTCACCGCCTGCTTGAAGAATGGCTCTCGAAACGCCACCACCCATTGTAATATAACAGTCGTCCGAACTAACAATTACCTTTGCCTTAGTGTCAAGAATGTTGCCAAACTTCACAGTAAGTGTGGAGTTGTTGAATATATATTGCCTTGATTCCATTTTATCCGGTTGTTTTTAATTATGGTTGTTCTGGGAGATATGCTGTCCATTGGTCATTCGCAACTATACGAGAATACGAACACCAGAAGGCTTTGTTACTGTAGAAGATGGTTCTTGGCTTTCCTGCTTCGGCTCTTCCTAAGCAGAGATTGGAAGTCCATCCAGCTTTACCTCCACAATCTTGTTGCGTGTATCCTTAAATAAGAAAGGCTGCACCTCAGCAATTCAAGCAAGCTTGATTGCATTCGATTTGCACTTTCCTTGTACCATTTGTAGAATATGTTATAAGGTACTTTATTACGTGAACAGAACCGTTCAATGGAGATACCCTTCGGCATTGCCTCCGTCTGGTACTGGAAATAGAATCTTTCCAAATCTTCACTGCTGTACATAATTCAATGTTTTAAATTCAGCAGCGAAGTTAATTCTTTCTAAATTAAGCCCTAATTTGAGTGCTTCCCCCTAGCGTAGGAACAATAGTGTTATGATATACCAATTTCTTCGCCTATAAGTTTAATTATATGAAGAGTTTTCTTATCTTTCTCTAAATGGTAATCTTTAATGTGCTGTGCAACTAGTTGCCGAAATTTTCGTTTAAATAGAATATGTATTTTTTGTAATTTTATGTCGTGGTTGGGTTGGTATGAAATTATACTTTTTCTATCTACACTAAGTTTAGGCATATCATCCCCAGTATAATCTAATAATCCAAAACCTGAAAGTCCTGTGTTCACGACACCAACAAATATACCATCTATTGCCTGTAATTTATTTCCTACTGTATTGAAAATATGGATGTTTCTAAACACATATGTTGATTGTGTACCTTCAACCTGAATATTTTCAATCGGTAAAGTTACTATGGGATAGAAACAAATACCCCCAACTTTAATTACATCAAGGTAATAGGTGTGGCAACTATTTCTAATATGTTCTTTAGCTCCAAATCGGCTATAGTATTTTTCAAAAACATCCATGTCTTTTGACGTTATACCCAATTCTCCTTCTTTTAAAACATATGGCTGCCGAGGAAATTTTATCGGAGGCAAATTATTTTCCAGAGCTACAAATACATCTACATTTTCAGGTGGGCGGCAAACAAAACTGGAAATCAATGTGAATAAATGATTTTCCCACTCTTTAAGTTCTTTCCTTGAATATGGCTTATAATTGGCATATTTATATGGAAAAGTCATGAGTTTTTGCATAAAGCCTATATGATGGAAAGAATTGGTCTGTATAACAGACACAAACTCTTCTTTCAATAAAACACGAACTACAGTACCACAATTCATGACCAATGCCTTATCTTCTTCTGGGATATCTCGACGATAAAATATATTACCCTGAACATCACCAATACAGAAATACAAATAGTCTGAGTCTGGCTTTATCGATTTGGTAATAATTTCAATGCTTGTTCCTATCATAAAACACGAAATGATTCCTATGCCAAATTGCGAAACAGGAGTGAATTCGTTAGTCATCTGTTGGCGTTCCTGTAGAAAATCATCAGATTTATAAAAAGAATTACCGATACGCAAAAGATAATCCTCTATAATATGCTCATCCATACCGACACCATTGTCGTGACAATATAAATATGTTCCCTTACCATCTATTACTTTCTTTCCAAAAATAATGGTTCCTCTGCCTATCTTGTTTTCTTTAGCATAAAGGCGGCGGCGACAGGCATCTAAACTATTTTGGTAAAGTTCCCTGAGACAAGCATAAGGATTTTGATAAAGTTTAAACCCCATAAGAAGTTTTAAGATATTTTCTTGCTCTAAGGTGATTTGAGTATCTCTCCTTATTCTATATTTTGTTTCATCATAGGTGATAGATAACTCTGTTGGATAAACCTTGAATAACAATTGGTAGCATGGCTTGAATTTTTCAGTTTTATAATACAAATTATTTACTACTTGTTTGACTTCCTTAACATGATTTACCATCAAGTAATAGTCATTAGGGTCTTTGCAATAAGAGGAAAATTTGATACTTCTATCTTCTGCCAATTCAACTGTTACCTGTTCTCGGCTTGAAAAATCAGCCCAAGTCTGCTCTCGATAGCCATAAATAGTCTTCACCAAAAATAAAACATCGGATACAAATGAATATGTATCAGAACTATTCGAATGATAACTTGACTCTATTTCTGAATTTTCATGTGAAGATTGATAACATAATCTTATGATATCATTCCATAAATCATCTGAATATATGAAAGCCTTATTTTGTTCTAATAGATTCCTTTTACACATATTAAGTCTGATACAAATACATAATAAGAATATATCACGTGTCGAAAGTGGAAAATCACCTGTAGAACTAATCCTGTTTTCGCCCAACAATTGTACGACAAATAGCTCTGCTTTCTTTCCATCATCGTATGATGGAATAATGCTTCCCAAAAAATGATTTGCGCTTTGGTATAGTTTTTCCTCTCTGTCTGTACCTTGTTCCGCACGCATCCTTAATTCATTCAGTAATGGAAATTCTTTTTTTGATAATGACAGCGAATCTTGTGAGACTTCTTTTATAACTATGTCATCTGAATGCCCCATCATCATTCTAATATCTTCTATTAATACACTTTTATATGAGTGTTCATAGATGTTACGACGATTACTCGCTGCAAATGCAAGATCCATCCAATCAGGCATCTTATTATTATCAATACCATAATATAATAACTTTCCGCGATTCTTATGACTTTTTGCAAATGCAACTTCGTCAGGTGCCCATCCTGATGTAAATGAGTTTTTACTTCCCAAATAAAGAAAATGTCTGAATTGCAAATATTTGCAGACGTTACTTTTGGGAAGTCTTGTCCACCATGAAATGTTTCTTTATCAAAACAACATTTAAACCCTGCATCTATAATAGCGTCATATATTTTTTTTGCAATATTAACGTCTTCCCATGAATAACTTATAAACACATCATATTTCATCTGTTCCATATTATTTTTCGTTTATTTGAATTTAACAATACGTAAACCACCAAACAGCGTCCCCAGAAAGAAGTTTTTCACTCTTTCGTTTCCAACTTTCCCATTGCAGGCTCGTATCCTTGACAGGAAGCATTTTCATACCATTCTTGGGCCTTGGTCTTGTCGATTTCCACTCCCCATCCGTTGTTATAACATTCGCCCACCATATATTGCGACTTGCTATTGCCCTTTTCTGCTCCTCGCATATACCAAGCAAAAGCTTCTTGCTTGTTGGGCTTCACTCCTAACCCTTTCAGAAGACAGTCTGCAAGGTTACGTTGGGCACTGGCATACCCCATTTCTGCAGCATACCGAAACCATTGTGCTGCTTTCTGTAGGTTACGTTCATAACCATGTCCTTCGAAGTAATACAGAGCTATAGCATTAATAGCATTTGCCGATCCCATGTCGGCAGCTTCAAGGAAGTAGTCCATTGCTTTGTCGTAGTTTGCTTGATTGTAGCAGTGCCAACCATGCTCCAGCAATAAACTGATTTTCATCTTTTCCGACGTTTCCTTGATAACGATATTATCATCGGCTGAAGCCTCTACGAAGAATTGCTTCAGTCGCTCGTAGAAGGCATCAAAGTATGCCGTATCGTATTGTGGACCGTTTTTGTATCTTACATCCTTTATCTCATCGGGCAGTCCTTCGGGAAACTCTGTGAAACCATGTAACATAATAGGAATAACGTTCTTGTCAAGTTTTAGAGCCTCAGCAAGTTCCACAAAGAGCCAGTCACGCTCCTTGTCACCTTGTTCCTCGATGGTTCTGCGGAACACATCAGCATCACATATCAGAATAAAGTCTTTACACTTGGCAATTCTGTCAAGCAGAGCTTTATCGAAGTTGCCATTCATAAGATTGTCCTGGTCAAAACTGACGGAATATCCGTCTCGCTTAAGCAAATCATATATATGGCGAGCTGTTTCATAACCGCCATTTCGGCGGTAGCTGATGAAAATGTCGTAGTTCATTGACGTTTATTTTCTAAACTAGTAATGCATTTATATTGTGTAATAATTATACTTTTAATTTCAAAATATCCATATTTAAAGATATTTATCTCTCCTGTAAATATAAAAGATATCAAGATGTAGGAGAAAGGTATAGCTATTAAATTACTTATAATTATTTTAATCCATCCATTCATAATTATATTGTCATATATTCCCCAATATGTAATAAACCAAACCATAATCATTATTGTAGTTATTGATATGGACGAAATAATAATAGATAGGATTCTAAGTATAGAGGTCTTTAGACTAACTCGAAATGATATTTTCCATTTTTTAAATTTATAGTAGCAATATGCCGTGTAAAACAATATGGATACTAATAAGCAAACTAACCAATATACATTATGAACTTCCGATTCAATGACTTGTTTTCCAGAGTAATATTGGAATAACAAAACATTTAAAATACGGCTTATAAATGAATCTTCACGTATTTCCTTAAATTTATAGTATCGTCCATCCTCTATATAAGCTTTACTTGTGCCATAAGGCACATATAATATGCAGTCATCACCTATAAAATTCATAATATCGAATATTAAAACATGAGAAGGTGAAATTACAGGGATATGAAGTTGCTTTAGAGCTGTGGGTGCTGATGACAGAAAATACTTTTCTGTTGCTATAGGAGGCAAATATAATTTTGTATCACTTGATTTATTGTACATTACAGCCATGTTTCTTCCTGGCAAGAAAGAATTATTTCTGTATTTCAGCATAAGGTTGGAAGGCTCTTTTATTTCACATAAAGGTATGCATGTTATACTACCATCTTTATTTTTTAAATATCCATTTTCTGAATAATAAGGTATGGAGTCATTTTTATTGATGCTTGTATGATATCTTATATTTCCATCGTGACACAAAAAAGTGTTTTTGTAAAAGAAATAATTTCCATTTTTACATTTTACTGTTTTGATACTGTCATTTTCTATCTTATATGATATACTATTACCCCAGTTCGGGATAAGAAATAGTTCATAAAAAAGTTGGTAGTCTCATAAA
>OMAS01000957.1_pt1 | contig 13469 bp, 12 predicted proteins | sample 1674031 | NCBI WGS metagenome assembly OMAS01 (sample SAMEA103958138, study PRJEB25191) | human gut metagenome | biome: human-associated habitat [ENVO:00009003]; feature: intestine environment [ENVO:2100002]; material: feces | place: Germany | collected 2013/2015 | reverse complement strand
TTTGCAAATTTTGAACGCAAAGCGTTTTTACAGCAGCCATTCAAACGCAATGACCTACAAATTTGGTGTACTGTAACAGGCGGCGCGTACCATAGCTCCCGTAAGGTGAGTATGTGTGTTCGTAACGACTGAAAATTTTGTTCTTACCTAAATTGCACCCGCAGGATGCACCAACCGCGTCCAAGCACTCTTTTCTCCCCTATCTTTTCTCTTGCGAGAGAAAAGATAGGGCCGCCGGTGGCATGACCAACCAAATCAAGAAAAAGAGAGGCATACCAGATGAAGAAATTTCTGAATGAATTCAAGACCTTTATCTCGCGCGGCAACGTGATGGATATGGCCATCGGCGTTGTGATCGCGACGGCGTTCGGCAAGATCAGTGCAAGTCTTGTCGCGGATATCATTATGCCGCTCATCGGCTGTCTGATCGGCGGCGTAGATCTGGCGACGCTCAATATCACGCTCAAGCCCGCCGTCATGGACGGTGAAACGGTCGTGTCCGAGGCCGTTGTGCTGGGTCTGGGGACGTTTCTGACCACGATCATCGATTTCCTGCTCATTGCGTTCGTCGTATTTCTGGTCGTCAAGGCCATGAATATGGCAAAGGCGAAGCTGGAAAAGCCCGCCGAGCCGGAGCCTGAGAAGGAACCGGAACCCACAAAGGAAGAGCAGCTCCTGACGGAGATCCGTGATCTGCTGAAAAACAAATAATATTCCAAACGGACGCGGTGACTGCGTCCGTTTTTTGTGTATTTTCAGGACTTTTCATTTGCCTATAAATCTGATAGACTAATTCCATCAAAATCGGGAGGGTTCCTTATGTCTGCTTCCTGTCAGAAAATCGATCTGCCCAGCTGGCCGCGAAAGGATATTTTTTCCTTCTTCTCCGTGCTCGATCAGCCGTTCTACAGCATCTGCTTCCGCGTGGACGTGACGCAGCTGCATACGTATACCAAGACGCATGGTCTGTCCTTCTATTACGTCATGACGTATCTCGTCACGCAGGCGGTCAACGAGGTCGAGAACCTGCGCTATACCATCCGCGACGGCAGCGTTTTTCTGCTGGACAAACGCACCCCGAGCTTTACAAAGCTGAAAAAGGGCAGCGAGCAGTTCCAGATCATCACGTGTCCATGTGAAGGTACGCTGGCGGACTTCTGCCGCGCCGCGAAGGAGCGGAGCGAAGCGCAGACCTCGTTTTTGGAGTCGTCCTCTGAAACGGATGATCTGATCTATATCTCGTGTCTTCCGTGGTTCGATCTTACCTGCTGTACGAATGAGCGGCAGATTGACCAGGACGACGCCATTCCCCGCATCACCTGGGGCAAATATGTCCGGCAGGAAAACGGCCGCGAAACGCTGGGCCTTTCCATTGAGGTCAACCACCGACTTGTCGACGGCGTGCATCTGGGCCGGTTCTATGAATCCCTGCAAAACAAGATCAACGAATTGGAGTAAGCATTCAACGTCATGAGAAACAGCAAGCTCGCCGCGCTGCGCGCGGCGTTTCCCTATACCGTGCCGATCTTCGCAGGCTTCTGGTTCCTCGCGATGGCCTACGGCATGCAGATGAGCACATCCGGCTTTGCCTTCTGGTATCCGATGGTCATGAGCGCCGTGATCTATGGCGGCAGTCTGGAATTCGTCGCCGTCAGTATGCTCCTTTCCATCGCAGGCGGTACGATCGTGTATATGATTCTGATCCGGGTGGTGTTCTGAACGCGCGCACCATTGTAGGGGCCGATGCCTACATCGGTCCTCTGGGAAATTGCGAATCCGCCGTAGATTCCCGAAAAACACTGCTTTCTGTGGGCGGACAGAGTCGTCCGCCCCTACAGAGCTTAGGCAAATCCGCACTGCCCGGCAAGTTTCGAACGCAGGACGTTTTTACCGCAGATATTCAAAGGAAACCACTCACAAACTTGGCGTACCGTAACAGGCGGCGCGTATGAAAGCGTTCGTAGGGTGATTTGGTGTGTTCGCAGCGACTGAAAAATCGGTGCTTGCCTGAATCGCACCCGCAGTACGCACCAACCGTAACCAAGCGCCCCTTTTCTCCCCCATCTTTTCCGGCAAGGCGGAAAAGATGGGGCCGCCGGAGGCATAACCACCCATCCAATATGCAGAAAAGCTCCCTTCCCGAAGGGGAGATTTTTTTATATTCTTTTTATATTAAAGAGTCTTCCCCATCTCCCCTTGAAAATTGTCCACAGCTGTGCTATGATTAGTGTGTATAATTTTGTGCTTTTTCTGCCCGCGCGGCACATACAGAAAGGAGCTGCGCCATGTATTCTTCCGCTTACGTCTGGGCCAAGGTTCTGGGGCATATGGAGTCCCGCCTGACCCCGCAGGTCGTGTCGACCTGGTTTGACGACACTGAGATTCTCGAGCTGACGGATGAAAAGCTCGTACTCTACTCCCCCTCCTCCTTCCGCAAGGACATTATCCTCCGCCGCTGCGTCGGCTATATCAAGGAAGCCATGCAGGAGATCTTCCAGCTGAACGTCGACGTCGTCGTGCTCGACGATACGGAAATCGAGGCCTATCGCGGCAAATCGCAGAAGCCGGAGTTCATCGAGTTTAACCCGCAGTTCACCTTCGACAACTTTGTCGTCGGCTCCTCGAACCGCTTCGCGCACGCCGCCGCCGTTTCCGTCGCCAATAACCCGGCGGAAACGTATAATCCCCTTTTTATTTACGGCCCGTCCGGCCTTGGCAAAACGCACCTGCTTTACGCCATCGCCAGCGTCGTGCATAAGAACCACCCCAGCTATAATATCGTCTATATCAAGGGCGATCAGTTTACAAACGAGCTGATTGCCGCCCTGCAGGAGGGCCGGAACAATGAGTTCCGCTATAAATACCGCAATGCCGACCTGTTCCTCGTCGACGATATCCAGTTTATCGCCGGCAAGGAATCGACGCAGGAGGAATTTTTCCATACCTTCAATAACCTCTACGAGAACCACCACCAGATCGTCCTGACCGCCGACCGGCCTCCCAATGAGATGCTGCGTCTGGAGGACCGTCTGAAAACCCGGTTTGAATGGGGCCTGATTGCGGACATCCAGCCGCCTGATTTTGAGACGCGCATGGCGATCATCAAGAACAAATCCGTCTCGCTCGGCTTCGATCTGCCGAACGACGTGTGTACGTTCATCGCCGAAAACGTGACCTCCAACGTGCGTCTGCTGGAGGGCACGGTCAAAAAGATCCGCGCCTATCATGACCTTGACAACATGGAGCTGACCGTCCCGAACGTGTCCCGCGCCATCAAGGATATGTACAACAAGGAAAAGGCCGAGAATCTGCCCACGCCGAACCTCATCATCGGCGAAGTCTCCCGGTTCTATAACATCGAGGAATCCGTCATCCGCGGCACGCTCAAGAATAAAAACACCGCTGAAGCGCGGCAGGTCGCGATGTATCTGGTGCGAAAGCTCACGAATCTGAGTCTTCCCGACATCGGCAAAGAATTCGGCCGCGACCATTCGACCGTCATCCACTCGCTCAAAAAGGTCGAGCAGCAGCTTGCCGCAGGCACCGGAACGCTCGCCGACAACATCCGCGACATTACGGCCAACATCAACAGCAAGCTCTGATTTTGTCCACACCCCCCTGTGGAATCCACATACATTCTCTGTGGAAAGCTGTGAAACAGAGGTTTCACAAAAATGCGTGTTGATAACATTCTTTTTTCTGCACACCTGCCTGTGGATAAAAAAGCGTTGATACGTCAAGGCGAAAACAGCTTTTCCACATAAAATTCCCCTACTGCTACGTACTTCTAAAAAATATCCTTTCTTTCTTTTGAAAGAAGAAACGGAGGAAGTTCCATGAAATTTACCTGTGAAAAAAATGCGCTGGTGAGCGCCATCTCCGTCGCTTCCCGTACCGTCGCGCAGAAGAGCACCATTCCGGCGCTCGAAGGAATTTATATCCGGGCCGGCGTAAAGCTGACGCTTTCCGGTTATAATCTTGAAACGGGCATCACCATCTCCGTTGACGCCGAGATCCAGCAGACTGGCGCCTGCATTATGCCCTCCCGTCTCTTCTTCGACATCATCCGGAAGCTGCCGGGCGATACCGTCAGTATTTCGGTCGACGAAAAGTTCAAGGTCTCCATCCGCGGCGGCATTTCCTCGTTTTCCATCACGGCCATGTCGTCCGAAGATTACCCGGAGCTGCCGGAGGTCGAGTCCGACAAGGGTATCAGCCTGCCGCAGAACGAGCTGAAAGCCATGATCGGCGGCACCAGCTTTGCCGTCAGCGAAAATCAGGCCCGCCCCATCCATACCGGCTGCCTGTTTGAGGTCGAGGATTCCTCTATTACGGTCGTCGCCGTCGACGGCTACCGGCTGGCGCTGCGCCGCTGGAAATCGGAGGAACCGATCGGGCGGACGCTCAAATTCGTCGTGCCTGCCGCAGCACTGAAGGAAGCGGAAAAAATCCTCGGCGATACGGACGAAGCCTGCACGTTCTTCCTCGGCAGCAAGCATATCCTCTTCAACATCGGCGAGGCAACGCTGGTCTGCCGTCTGCTGGAGGGCGAATTTCTCGACTGGCGGCGCGTCCTGCCGCAGAACCAGCCGGTCAAGCTGGCGGTAAACGTCGCGAAAATGACCGATTCCATCGAACGTGTCGGTCTGATCATCTCCGAAAAGCTCAAGAGCCCGGTGCGCTGCAAATTCGGCGAAAATACGGCGGATTTCCGCTCCGTCTCCACCATCGGCGAGGCGCATGACGTCTGCCAGATCGCGGGCGACGGACAGGATATGGAGATCGGCTTCAACTGCCGGTACCTGCTCGACGCGCTGCGCGCGATCCCGGATGCAGAGTGCTCGCTGGAACTCATCAATGGGTTAAGCCCCATCGTCATGAATCCTTGCGACGGGTCCGAGCGGTACAGCTACATGGTCCTGCCGGTCCGGCTGAAAGCGGGGGAATAAGATGAAGGTCAGAGTCACAAAAAAGCTTTCGGATGCGCCCATTGAGATTCCCATCCATACTGAATTTATCAAATTGCAGGATTTTCTGAAATTCGCCAACGCCATTGAATCCGGCGGCATGGCCAAGACCTTCATTCAGGAGGGGGAAGTCCGCGTTAACGGCGAGGTCTGCACGATGCGCGGCAAGAAGCTGCACCCCGGAGACGAGGTCACATTCCTGCAGAATACCTGGCGCGTCACGGAAGAGCACGCATGAAGCTGCAAAGCCTGCAGCTCTACGATTTTCGGAGCTACGAGACGGCCAGCGTCCAGCTGCACCCCGGTGTGAATCTCATTGTCGGCGAAAACGCGCAGGGAAAGACGAATCTTCTGGAGTCCGTCTTCTATCTCTCCACCGGCAAAAGCTTCCGCACCGCCCGCAATCAGGAGCTGATCCGCTTTGGCGCAGAATTTGCAGATTTAAGCTGCACCCTGTTTTCAGGCGGCAGAGAGCAGAGCCTGCGCGCCGTGCTGTTTTCCGGGAGAAGGCCGCGTCAGCTCTACATCGGCGGCGTGAAGCAGCGGTCTGCCGCCGGACTTTCCGGTGTGCTGACGACCGTTCTGTTCTGTCCGGACGATCTGCTGATCTTAAAAAGCGGCTCTTCCGGAAGACGGAAGATTCTCGATACCGCCTTGTGCCAGCTCCGGCCCGGCTACGCGCAGGCGCTGGCGGAATATCAGAAGCTGTACGACAGCAAATCAAGAATTTTAAAAGACTATCACGACGCCCCTTCCCTGCTGGAGCCGCTGCCGGAGTTCAACTACCGCATGGCGCAGGTCGGCGCGGTCGTGATCGCCTACCGGGCAAAATTTCTGCGGGAGCTTTCCAAACAGGCACGGCTGTACCATGCGGAATTTTCCGGCGGCCGGGAGGCGCTTTCCCTCGTCTATCAGACCGTCTCGACCGTGACGGATCCGTTCGCGGATAAAAAAACGATTTTTCAGCAGCTGCTCGACCACCAGCAGGCGCATTACCGCGCCGAGCTGGATTCCGGCCAGTGCCTGTCCGGCCCGCACAAGGACGATTTTGAAACGCTTCTCGGCGAGCGCTCCGTCAAGGCCTACGGCTCGCAGGGCCAGACCCGCACGGCGGCTATCAGTCTCAAGCTGGCCGAGCGCGAATTATTCCGCGCCGACACCGGCGAAGAGCCGGTTCTGCTGCTGGATGATGTGCTGTCCGAGCTGGACGCGCGGCGGCAGGATTTTGTGCTCAATCAGATCCGTTCCGGGCAGGTGCTCATCACCTGCTGTGAGCCGGAACGCATCACGAATATCGGCAAACGCATTTTTGTGGAGGGCGGACAGATCCGGGAGGAGTCGTCATGTACCTGAATATCGGCGGCGATTTTTCCGTCCGGTCGGAATCCGTCGTGGGCGTGTTCGATCTGGACAACACCAGCTGCTCTAAATGGACGCGGAAATTTCTCGCGGAGGCCCAAAGGGCCGGCGCCATCGTCGAAGCGACGGACGAGCTGCCGAAATCCTTTCTGGTCATCAGCGAATACGGAGAAAACCGCGTCATTCTGACAAAATATAACGCCGCCGTCCTGCTCAAACGGATGCAGGACGCGCAGCGCAGTCCGATCTCTGCTAAAGGAGAAGCAATATGACAGAAGAAATCAAAGATATCATCGAAGCCGAACACGAATACAACGCCAGTCAGATCCAGGTTCTGGAGGGATTGGAGGCCGTCAGAAAGCGGCCCGGCATGTATATCGGCTCGACCAGCAGCTCAGGTCTGCACCATCTGGTCTATGAGATCGTCGACAACGCGATCGACGAGGCGCTGGCCGGATACTGCAAGCACGTCGTTGTGACCATCAACGAGGGCAACACCATCACCGTCACCGACGATGGCCGCGGCATCCCCGTCGACATTCAGGCCCAGACCGGCAAGCCCGCGCTGGAGGTTGTCTATACCGTCCTGCACGCGGGCGGCAAATTCGGCGGCGGGGGCTATAAGGTCTCCGGCGGTCTGCACGGTGTCGGCGCGTCGGTCGTCAACGCCCTTTCCGAGTGGCTGGAGGTCGAGGTCAGCAAGGACGGGAAAATTTATCAGATGAAATTCTCCCGCGGCCATATTACCCAGGAAATGCGCGTCATCGGCACCACGGACAAGCACGGCACGAAGGTCACCTTCAAGCCCGACCCCGAGATGTTCGACACGCTGGAATATGACTACGAAACGCTCCATACCCGTATGCGCGAGCAGGCGTTTCTGAACGCCGGTTTGCACATCACCATCCGCGACGAGCGCATCGAATCCGCCGACAAGCCCGAAAAGGAACGCATGGACTCCATGTGCTACGAGGGCGGTATCCGCGAATTCGTCCGCTGGTACAACCGCCACAAAACGCCGATCCACGAGCAGGTCATCTATATGTCCGGCTCCAAGGGAGACGACACGGCGGAGGTCGCGCTGCAGTATAACGACTCGTTCAACTCCAACATCGTCTCGTTTGCAAACGATATCCATACCCCAGAGGGCGGTATGCACGAGGAGGGCTTTAAGCGGGCGCTGACAAACGTGCTCAACGCCTACGGCGTCAAAAAGGGCTATATCAAGGGCGACGACAAGGTCACCGGCGACGATGTGCGCGAAGGTCTGACCGCCATCGTTTCCGTCAAGCTGACCGAGGCGCAGTTCGAGGGCCAGACAAAGGCCAAGCTCGGCAACGCCTCCATGCGCACACTTGTCAGCAACATCGTCACGCAGCAGCTGACGGAATTCCTTGAGGAAAACCCCGCCGTCGGCAAACTCATTCTCGACAAGGCCATGATGGCCAACCGCGCACGCGAGGCCGCCAGGAAGGCCCGCGAGGCCATCCGCCGCAAGACCGGCCTCGAATCCGGACAGATGCCGGATAAGCTGCGTGACTGCAACGACACCGACCCCACGCTCACCGAGCTTTACATCGTCGAGGGCGATTCCGCAGGCGGTTCGGCCACGCAGGGTAGAGATTCCCGCTTCCAGGCCATCCTCCCCCTCTGGGGAAAGATGCTGAACGTGGAAAAGGCCCGCGCCGACAAGGTCTACGGCAACGACAAGCTCCAGCCGGTCATTACCGCGCTCGGCGCCGGCATCGGCGACGAATTCAATCTCGACAAGCTGCGCTATCACAAGGTCATCATCATGGCCGATGCCGACGTCGACGGCAGCCATATCCGCACGCTCCTGCTCACATTCTTCTTCCGCTTCATGCGGCCCCTGATCGAGCACGGCTATGTCTATTCCGCCGTCCCGCCGCTTTACAAGCTCTCGCGCGGCAAGACGCAGCGCGTGGCGTATTCCGACCCGGAGCGCGATCAGATCTCCGCCGAAATGCGCGCGGACAACCCGAACGCGAAGATCGATATTGCCCGGTACAAGGGCCTTGGCGAAATGAACCCGCACGAGCTGTGGGAGACGACCATGGACCCCACTACGCGCACGCTCCGCCGCATCACGCTCGAAGACGCCGTGCAGGCCGACCAGATCTTCACCGTCCTCATGGGCGAGGCCGTCGAGCCGCGCAAGGAGTTCATCGAGGAAAACGCGAAATACGTCGTGAATCTGGATATCTGACCTGTCTGGAAGAAATCGCAGGGGACGGACGGCTCTGTCCGCCCGGAAGAAATACCCTGTTTGTAAATAAGCAGTTCTGAACACGCAACTTCCCTGGGGCGGACAGAGTCGTCCGCCCCTACAAAGGAGAAAGCATAAATGGCACATAAAAAAGACTACAAGCCCGAGGATATCATGTTCCCCGAACAGCGAATCGTACAGTCGGAGCTTGTGCATGAGATGAAAAGCTCGTATATCGACTACGCGATGTCCGTCATTGTCGGCCGTGCGCTGCCCGATGTACGCGACGGTCTGAAGCCCGTCCACCGGCGCATTCTCTACGCCATGTACGAGGACGGTCTGACCTCCGACAAGCCGTTCAAGAAGTCGGCGACGTGCGTCGGCGACGTGCTGGGCCGGTATCATCCGCACGGCGATGCGTCGGTCTATGATGCGATGGTTCGTCTGGCGCAGGATTTCTCCATGCGCTATCCGCTTGTCGACGGCCACGGCAACTTCGGTTCCGTTGACGGCGATCCCCCTGCGGCCTATCGTTACACCGAGGCGCGTATGTCGAAGCTCTGCAACGAGATGCTGCGCGATATCGACAAGGAAACCGTTCTGTGGGATCCGAACTTCGACGAATCGAGAAAGGAACCGCGCGTTCTTCCCTCGCGCTTTCCGAACCTGCTGGTCAACGGCTCGTCCGGCATCGCCGTCGGCATGGCGACGAATATCCCGCCGCATAATCTGACCGAGGTGATTAACGCCTGCATCTGCATTCTGGAAAACCCGGAGGCGGAGCTGGCAGACCTCATGGACTATATCAAAGGTCCGGATTTCCCGACAAAGGGCATTATCATGGGCCGCAGCGGCATCCGCGCCGCGTATGCCACGGGCCGCGGCAAGATCACCGTCCGCGCCCGGACGGAGTTTGAGGAATTCGGCCAGAACCGCGAGCGCATCATCGTCACCGAGCTTCCCTATCAGGTCAACAAGCGCCAGCTCATCGCCAACATGGCCGAGCAGGTGCGCGACAAGCGCCTTGAGGGCATTTCCGACATCCGCGACGAGACGGACCGCAACGGTATGCGCGTCGTCATTGAACTCAAAAAGGACGCGAACCCGCAGGTCGTTCTGAACCGCCTGTTTGCCCAGACGCAGATGCAGACGACGTTCGGCGTGACGATGCTTGCGCTGGTCAACAACCAGCAGCAGCCGAAGATTCTGTCCCTGCGCCATATGCTCGATGAATATCTTGCCTTCCAGGAGGAGATCATCACAAAGCGGACGCAGTACGACCTCAAAAAAGCGCTCGACCGGCAGCACGTGCTGCAGGGCCTGCTGATCGCCGAGGACAACATCGACGAGGTCATCAAGACCATCCGCGAAAGCTACGACAACGCGAAAGAGCGCCTGATGGAGCGGTTCAATCTGTCCGAGATTCAGGCGCAGGTCGTGCTGGACATGCAGCTTAAGCGTCTGCAAGGACTCGAACGCGAGAAGCTGGAAGCGGAATATGAGGAACTCGAAAAGCGCATTGCGTATTACCGCGAACTGCTGTCCAACGAGGAAATGCTCAAGGGCGTTCTGAAGGACGAATTGACTGCCATCCGCGACAAATACGGCGACGACCGCCTGACTGAAATTCAGGACGTCGAGGACGAGATCGACATTGAAGACCTGATCGAAGAAGAACAGTGCGTCTTCACGCTCTCCCACGCGGGCTACTGCAAGCGCGTTCCCGCCTCGACCTACCGCAGCCAGAAGCGCGGCGGCAGAGGCGTCACGGGCATGACGACGAAGGAGGAGGACTTCGTAGAGGGCGTCTTCACCGCCTCCACGCACGACTATATCCTCTTCTTCACGAACCTCGGCAAGGTGCACCGCCGCAAGGGCTATCAGATCCCGGAGGCGGGCCGCACGGCCAAGGGCACGAATCTGGTCAACATCCTTCCGTTTGAGCCGGGCGAGAAGGTCACGGCGGGTATCACCGTGCATGAGTTCGACGAGGATTATCTCGTCTTCGTCACCAGAAACGGCACCGTCAAGCGGCTGGAGCTGGCAAGCCTCAATACCGCGCGCAAGGCCGGTATCCGCGCGCTGACGCTCTCGGAGGGCGATGAATTGATCGCCGTCATGAAGACCGACGGCAAGCAGGATATCCTGCTTGCAAGCGCGAACGGCATGGTCATCTGCTTCAACGAAAACGACGTGCGCGTCATGGGCCGCGACGCGGCCGGTGTGCGCGGCATGATGCTGGACGCGGGCGACTATGTGGTCGGCGCGGGAATCGCCGCGAAGGCCAAGCAGCTGCTTTCCGTCACGGAATACGGCTACGGCAAGCGCACGGAGATCGAAGCCTATCTGCGCCTCGGCGAGGACGGCCGGCGCCGTCCGCAGAACCGCGGCGGCAAGGGCCTCAAGGGCTATAACATCACGGCCAAGACCGGCAGAATCGCGGGCGTGGCGATCGTGGACGATGCGGATGATATCATGCTGATCGAAAACGGCGGCGTGCTCATCCGCATGGCGGCGGCGGATATCAACATCTACGGCCGCGACACGCAGGGCGTCATTCTCATGCGCCTTGAAGCCGGCAGCCGCGTCATTTCCGTCGACCGCGTCGACCGCGAGCCGGAAGAGCCTGCGGAGAACCAGAATCCGGAACCGGAAATCAGCACACCTGATGGAAACGATTTCGTATGAAAACGGTGACCATCTACACCGACGGGGCCTGCTCCGGCAATCCCGGCCCCGGCGGCTGGTGTGCGATTCTGGAATACAACGGACACGAGAAGCTGATCTCCGGCGGCGAGGAGCGCACCACGAATAACCGCATGGAGCTCACCGCCGTCATCCAGGCGCTGCTTGCCCTGCGCGAGCCGTGCGCCGTGGAGCTGTATTCCGATTCCAAGTATGTCATTGACGCGCTGGAAAAGGGCTGGGCATGGGGCTGGCGGAAAAAGGGCTGGGTCAAGTCCGATAAAAAGCCCGCCTTGAACCCCGACCTCTGGGAAATGCTCCTCGGCCTCGTGAGCCAGCATGAGATGCACTATCACTGGGTCAAGGGCCACGAGGAAAACGAAAAGCCTCGCATGGTCAAAAGTCCGTGGTTCGACGAGGAAGTACCCTTTGACCTTGCCGCTGAGACCGGCACCCGCCGGGTGATCCGGGAGCACTCCACCATCGGCATCGTCGTCACCACCGACGGCACCATCAGCGAGATACCGCGGGAAAACTACGTCCCGGCGGAAAAACGGGTCATCGACGAGCTGGAAGCGCTGGGCAAGCCCTTCGTCATCCTGCTCAACAGCACCCACCCCGACGCCCCCGAGACAAGAGCGATGGCGGCGGAAATGGAAAAGAGCTATGGCCGGACCGTTCTGCCTGTGAGCTGCCTCGACCTCGACGAGGCGCAGCTGGGCGAGATTTTGCAAAAAGTGCTCTACGAGTTTCCGGTGCGGGAGCTGGATTTTGCCCTGCCGCGCTGGGTGACGATGCTGGACAAAGGCCACTGGCTCCAGACTGAGGTGTACACAGCGGCCATGCAGCTCTCCGGGCAGATCGCGCGGATGAAGGACATCTCGGATCCTGGCCGGGCGGTGCTGGACTGCGAGGCGGTGGAGAACGCCGCCCTCAGCGGGATGGACCTTGCCGACGGCATCGTGCGCATCACGGTGCTGCTCAAGCCGGAGGTGTTCTACAGGGTGCTCAGCGAGCAGACGGGGCTTGAGATCGGCGACGAGGCCGGGCTGATGCCCTGCATCATCGAGCTGGCCAAAGCCAAGCGTGCCTACGAGAAGATACGCAGTGCGATGGAGCAGGTGGAGGCCACCGGCTACGGCATCGTGATGCCGTCCATCGACGAGCTTTCGCTGGAACAGCCCGAGATCGTCCGGCAGGGCGGGCGGTACGGCGTCCGTCTCGAGGCCAGCGCGCCGTCCATCCACATGATGAAGGCGGTCATCCACACCGAGCTGAGTCCCATCGTGGGGACGGAGAAGCAGAGCGAAGACCTCGTGCAGAGCCTTTTGAAGGATTTCGAGGACGACCCCGTCCGCCTGTGGGAGTCGAACATCTTCGGCAAGAGCCTCCACGAGCTGGTCAACGACGGCCTGCAGAACAAGCTGCTCCATATGCCGCAGGAGGCCCGGGGCCGTTTGCAGGAGACGCTGGAACGGGTCATCAACGAGGGCTGTACCGGACTCATCTGTATCTTGATCTAACAAAAAGCCCGCTGCACGAAACCAACGTGCAGCGGACTTTTATGCTATTTCTCTTCTTCGGTCAATTTGGTAATGAGCATCTGGTAAATTTCATTGCCCTTCAAAATGAACTGCTTTTTTACCATCTCAGCGCTCAGCCGGTCAGGAGTGCCGATGTCCAGACAGAACAGCTCGCTGTCCAGAGCCTTCACCTGACAGCGCACGGAGCAATGGCCGTCGGCCTTTTCGCTGATGCGGGCGCTGTACTCGGCTTCCTTGCGCGCCCAGGTCTGGCTGCGCAGCACGGCGGCGACCGCCTTTTCCCGCACACTGCGGGGCAGGTCGTAGGCCAGCTCCTGCGCCACTTTCCGGCCCTTGTCGGTGATGGTGTACCGGTCGCCCTCCGCCGTCACGAGCTGCTGCCGGGCGATGTCGTCCAGGCAGGAGCCGATCTCAAAATAATTTACCAAAGCCTCTTCCATCAGGGCGTTTTCGATCTCCGTCCGTGTGATAGGCCCGGCGTTCTTGACAAGATAACACAGCAGCAATCGTATCTCGGTGCTGTTGGTCAGTCCACCGGGACGCACACCGGCGGTAAAAGCATCGTTGGCGGCCATTGTTACTCCCATCTCCCGTGTTCTATAGTATTAACTATAGTATAAAGGGTTTCACGCCGGATTGCAAGCCATGACCGAAAAATCCGTCTCGATGCGCTTGTGGCTCTCGGGG
>OMAS01000943.1_pt1 | contig 13635 bp, 9 predicted proteins | sample 1674031 | NCBI WGS metagenome assembly OMAS01 (sample SAMEA103958138, study PRJEB25191) | human gut metagenome | biome: human-associated habitat [ENVO:00009003]; feature: intestine environment [ENVO:2100002]; material: feces | place: Germany | collected 2013/2015 | reverse complement strand
TGCTGCGGGTGGGCGATTTGGACTGGAACCGCGAAGCGGTACAAAACATTCTGAAAAATGCCATTGAGCACAGCAAAAAGGGCGAAACCGTGACGGTAACGCTTTCGGATAATGCAGTTTATACGTCTGTCTCCATAGCAAATCCGGGGGCACCGATCACAAAAGAAAAGATAAAGAAAATTTTTGAACGCTATTACAGTGCCGCAAACGATGGAAGCAGCAATATTGGAATCGGACTGCCCCTTGCAAAAGCCATTCTTGAAAAACAAAATGCTTATCTGAGTGTTGAATCCGAAAATGGATACAACGTTTTTATCATAAAATACTTAAAATAACCTGACAAATTTGAAAAATGTCACGGAGATGTCACCTGCCATCCGTAAGATGAAACCTGTAGAGGAGGAAAGAACATAATGGAAATTTTAAGAGCAGAACATCTTACGAAGATCTATGGCAAAGGCAATACAAGTGTGACCGCAGTCAATGATCTGTCTCTTTCCGTCGCACAGGGCGAATTTGTGGCAGTTGTCGGCAGTTCCGGAAGCGGAAAATCGACACTGCTTCATATGTTAGGCGGTGTGGATCAGCCAACGGAGGGGAAAGTCTGGATACAGGGAGAAGACATCTACACGCTGAGCACGGAAAAACTGGCAATTTTCCGGCGCAGGCAGATCGGTCTGATCTATCAGTTTTTCAACCTGATCCCGACATTAAATGTGGAGGAAAACATTACACTGCCGTGTGAACTTGACGGACAGACGGTGGATAAAAAGCGTCTGGATAAACTGATCGATGAGTTGGGACTTAACGGAAGAAAAACGCATCTTCCGGAAGAACTCTCCGGTGGACAGCAGCAGCGCGTATCCATCGGGCGGGCACTGATCAACCGTCCGGCAATTGTTCTGGCAGATGAACCAACCGGAAATCTGGATAAAAAGAACAGTGACGAGATCGTTGAGCTGCTGCGCAGAGCGAATCAGGAATACAGACAGACCATCATCATGATCACGCATAATCTCGAGATCGCAAAGACCGCCTACCGTGTGATTGTCATTGAAGATGGAAAAATCATAAGGGAGGGATAGGCATGGTTACTTCCATTATGAAAAAACGGACAATCCGTGAGCGAAAGAAAAACAGACGGCAGACCATTGCCGTGTGGATCACAACCTGCATTGCCACGGCGTTGTTTGCCGCAGTTTTTTCCTTTGCTTCGTCCTGTCAGGCGGGACTGATCGAATATGCAAAGGATTTAAGCGGAGATTATGACTATGTATTTTACGATGTGCCGCGTGAGGAGGCGGATCACATTGTAAATAACCGCAAGGTTGCGACCGCATACCAGAGTGTCGGGCTGGGGTATGCAAAGCTTTCCGGCAGTAAAAATCCCGATAAACCGTATGTGTATCTGACCGCAATGGACAATCGGGCCATGCAGAAAAATGCCCTGCATCTGATCAAGGGACGTATGCCCAAAAACGATCATGAGATTTTGCTTTCCCGGCATATGATGACGAACGGTGGTGTGGAATATCGTGTGGGGGATACGATCACACTGGACATTTCCGAACGTGAGGATAAGAACGGGAATGTACTGACACAGTCGAGTGGTTACCGAACGGGAGAAAAACTGAAAAAGAAATTAACGGCATCTTTTCAGGTGGTTGGCATTGTGCAGCGTCCGAACTTTGGATTTGAGGAGTGGACAGCACCGGGCTACAGTGTAATTACATATCTGAATCCAAAGGGAGATAATATCCCGGAAAAGTACATGCAGCGCACGGATATTTATTGCAAGTACACGAAAGCAGGGTTGCGTGACCGGGCACAGACGACAGCGGATATTGTGGGTGTTACACTTAACCCCGGCGTACAGAAATTTCCGTTTATCAAAGATGAACGCATCACAAACCGCCAGATTAATGATCTGATGGAGCGGTCTTTGTACCGGTTTTATGAAAACTGGGGGCTGATAAGATTTGAGCGCATGGATATCGGCCAGTCGGCGTATCACATGCTCTATCTTGCAGTTGCGGTCACAAATGTTATCATTCTGGCAGCGGCGGTAAGCTGCATCGGTAGTAGCTTTGCTATTTCCATGGAGGAAAAGCGAAAGAGTTACGGCATGCTTGCCTCGGTCGGTGCCACACCGCGGCAGATTCGGCAAAGTGTGTATTACGAGGCATTTCTGACAGGGCGCACCGCAATTCCCCTGGGAACTGTGCTGGGACTGTTGCTTTCGACAGGCGGAATTTTTGCTATCAAAGCGTTGTTGTACGGGCAGAATACCGTACAGTATCTGCATGTTCATGTGGCATGGCAGATGCTTATCGCCGGTATCTTACTTTCGGCTGTCACTCTTGTTCTTTCCGCGCGCCGTCCGGCAAAACAGGCGGCAAAAAGTTCTCCGGTTGCGGCAATGCGCGGGCAGGCAAAGAAAAGCCGCCGGGCAAAAAAGCGGACGATCACGGCTGCAATCGCAGGATGTACGGCGCTTTTTATTCTGGTATCCTATTTTATGGGAGTACAGACGATTTCGGTAGGACAAAGCAACCATATGTTTGACGATCATGCCAATGTTTCGGTGGATGTGCAGGGAAGCTGGGAGGTAAACCGGTCTGCGGTTTTGCAGAGCACAAAGGAAAAAAGCGTCACGGAAGCGGCAGTCCTGCGGACGGCGGCATATATGGTGAATACGAAAGAGGTACCGTATACACAGACGCATATCCGACGAAATGGAGCACCGGATCTCAAACATGAGACAACCGCAGTGATCCAGGTACTGGCAGTCGGAGAAACAGCGTACCGCAATTACCTGAAAGAACTGGGACTTTCCTATGAAACGGCAAAAGATTGTGCGATATTTTACAATGCGTATGCCGGGTACTGGGATGGAAAGGAAACCACATGGAAGGTGACAGATTACAAACCAGGCGACTGGATCAGGGGACAGTTCTGCCGCGAAGAACAGATGGAGAAAACACCGGACATGACCGATCAGATGCAGATCGCAGAAGTCACAACCAGGCGGCCGTTTGGTGTCGATACGTCGCAGAGCTATACAGACTCCGGAACCATCATTGTCAGTGATGCATGGCTTGATGCCCACGATCCGCAGGGCGGTGCAAAAATTACCGTAAAATACGCCAGTACCGATCCGGGAACGCTCACACAGGCACTGGAAAAAACCTATGATTTTTATCCGGAGGAAATCCGAAACCGCGATCTGCAGAACCGGGAAAACAATATGCTGTTGTTTGTAGATGGAATTGCACTCTATGGATTTTTGCTTGCAGTGCTTTTAATCGGTGTGACGAACATCTGTAATACGGTGCTGACCGATCTGTGGCAGCGGAGACAGGAATTTGTCATTCTGCGCTCGGTCGGCATGACACCGAAGCAGGAGAAACAGATGCTTGCAAAAGAGTTTTTCGGATATGGAAGGAATGGTATTGCTATAGGGCTTGTCATTGGAGGCTGTGCGTCTGCATTGTATTACAGGATCTTTGCCTCTGGTGTGCAGGGCGCGTTATGGTTTTGTGTTGCGGCAACTGTAGTGATTATGGTTGGACTCTTGTTGTTGTTTGCCGGCATGATAAGGTATGCAATGATGAAAAATAAGGACATGATTTTAGGAAGATAGGTTTTCTGTGAACAGAGAAAATTCTAATATCTGCGTCCAAATAATGCGTTCTAATAATTTTCAAGTTTCGGTTGAACATTCATATAGAACTCTTTATAATAAAAAGGGGAATGGCTGAAAAAGCCATTTTCCTTTTTTCATTAAGGAACTGAGAATAGAAAGAGGTAATGAATGAAGACAGCATTTCAGATTTTCCGCAGGGATGTGCGACGTCTGTTAAAAAACCGTGCCGCGACACTGGTTATGATCGGCGTATGTCTCCTGCCGTCTTTGTATGCATGGTTTAATATTGCCGCAAACATGGACCCGTATGCAAATACTTCGGGAATCAGGGTGGCAATTGCCAATTGCGATACAGGGACCAAAACCGATGTAATCACGATGAATGCAGGCGATTCGATTGTTGAAAAACTGAAAGAAAACAAGTCGCTGGGCTGGCAGTTTGTCAGTGAAGAGAAAGCAAAAGAAGGTGTGCAGGCAGGAGATTACTATGCGGCAATCGTCATTCCGGAGAATTTCAGTAGTTCCTTGGTAAGTATTCTCTCCGGAGACCTGAAACGCCCGAAGCTGGACTATTATGTCAATGAAAAGAAAAATGCCATTGCACCGAAGATTACGGATACCGGTGCGACAACGGTGCAACAGCAGATCAACGACACATTTTCCGCCACGGCATCTTCGGCAGTATCAGAAATTGTAAAGTCTTCCGCAGACAGTATTACCAGAGGACTGGACGATACACAGTCGGAACTGACATCTGCCATTACCGAAGTTCAGAATAATTTAACGGATTATCAGAAGCTGGTAAAAGAATTTCAGAAAAAAGTAGATAAATCCGATGCACAGATCAAAGAAATCAAGGAGTCTTTAGACCAGGTGGATGAGGCAGCAAAGGACAGTTCTTCTTCTTTAAAAGAAACTTCCGCATTGCTGGAGAAAAGTCAGACGGCACTTGGAAAATTTTATAAACAGTTCTCCAATGGGCTGACCGGTGGGGAAGTTTTTCTGGATGAAGTTTCGTCCTCGGCTTCTAAGAGTCTGAATAAGTTTGAGATAAAGGCAGATAAGGCAAATCTTGCGGTTGGGGACAGTCTCGATACGATCACCCGGATCAATGAGAAAAATGCCCAGCTTCTCAAAGATCTGGAAAAGTTAAATCAGAATCTTGGAAAAGATACACAGTTATCAGCATCTGTCGGACAGAAAATTTCACAGCTGCAGACGCAGAGCATTTCTGCGCAGAAACTGGTAAATTCATTGAAAAGTGCAAATACCAGTATGCGGAAAGTGTTAAAGAGTTCCAAAGATACGAGAAGTTCACTGGAAACGCTTGCAGAGGATAACCGTGAGAGTTTTCAGGACAGCCGGATTGATTTCAGCAAAAATATTTACCCGCAGCTGGATCAGTCACTGGAAGGTCTGGCAGATATAAGCGGAGATCTGTCAACAACCTTACATAGCATAACATCCATGACAAAACAGATGAGAGATCTGCTGGATCAGTTAAAATCTGCATTGCACAGCAGTTCCAAAGTATTTACACAGACGGGCAATGTCATGGGACAGGTGGATCAGACACTGCAGAATTCGGATATGTATCAGAATATCCTGTCACTGGAAAAGATTGATGCCAAAGATATTTCCAATTTTATGTCTTCTCCGGTAAACATAAAGACGGATGTCCTGTATGAAGTGGAAAATTACGGAACAGGAATGACCCCGTTTTATACAAACCTGGCACTCTGGGTAGGTGGACTGATACTGGTTTCTATTTTAAAACAGGAAGTAGACCGGGACAAAGAAGTGCCGGATTTTACACCGACAAGTGCGTATTTCGGGCGTATTCTGCTGTTTCTTATCATAGGACTGATTCAGGGAGCTATCGTATGTGCGGGAGATATTATTCTGCTGAAAGTACAGTGTCTGCATCCGGTAAAATTTATTCTTGCCGGAATGTTAACTTCCTTTGTTTATGTGAATCTGATCTTTGCACTGGCATCGACGTTTAAACACATGGGAAAAGCACTGGCGGTTCTTCTGGTAATTTTACAGATTCCGGGTTCTTCCGGAACGTATCCGATTGAAATGATGCCGGAATTTTTCCAGAAACTGCATCCGCTGCTTCCGTTTTCTTATTCGATCAGCGCAATGCGGGAATGTATTGCCGGATACTATCATCATACTTATAGAAGCAGCCTGGGAAAACTGCTGGTATTTTTACTGGTCGCATTGTTTATCGGGCTTGTACTCCGTCCGCTTCTGATGAATCTGAATCATCTGTTTGATGTCAGACTTGCAGAAACCGATCTGATGATCTGTGAGACGGATTCCAAAGGCAGGGATAATCCACAGCTGCAGCGGATTATGCAGGTGATTATGAAAGATGATGCGTGGAGAAAGAAATTAACAGAGAAAACACTCGCGTTTGAAAAATATTATCCGGTTATGGTACGCTCCGGATTTATCTGTATGATGGTCATACCACTCGTATTTCTGATTTTGATGTTTAGTCTGGAATCCAAACTGGTCTATCTGATTTTGTGGATCGTTTCTTTACTTGCACTGATTCTGTATCTGCTGATTGTGGAATATCTGCATGAAGAGATGAAAAAGAAATCTGTTTTGGGAGAGATGAGTTCTGAGGAACTGATGAAAATTTTGAAGGAGGAGAACAGCAAATGAAAAACATTCTGAAAATTTTCATCGACGACGTGAAACGGATTCGCAAAAATGTAATCGCAATGATTGTTGTCATCGGTGTCCTTGTCGTTCCGTGTCTGTATGCATGGTTTAATATTGCGGCAAGCTGGAACCCGTATAACAATACGGGAAATTTAAAGGTCGCGGTGGCAAGTGTGGATGAGGGATATACCGGAAGTCTGATTCCCCTTGAGATTAATGTAGGGGAACAGGTGATTTCCGCACTAAGGGAAAATACACAGATGGACTGGGTATTTACCAGCAAAGAAAAGGCAATGGAGGGGGTAAAATCCGGACAATATTATGCGGCGATTGTTGTTCCGGAGAAATTCAGTACCCAGATGATGAGTCTGTTTTCCGATCAGATTCAAAAGCCGGAAATTATTTACTATTCCAATGCCAAGGAAAATGCGATTGCACCAAAAGTGACCGACAAGGGTGCAACCGCGATCCAGAAACAGGTGAATCAGGTATTTATAAAGACAATATCCGACACGGCGATGACGGTGTTTCAGTCGGTCTCTAATATGGCTGAGGCAAACGGAGCAGACCGGCTGGTGGATAATCTGATCCACAATCTTGGGGATGCATCGGATGACATGGATATGATTGCGTCCACGCTGGAAACTTTTTCGGGGATTACGTCTTCTGCCCAGTCCCTGCTGACTGCGTCTTCTGATTTTTTAAAAGAACTGAAAACAGAGTCTGCGGATGGAAAACAGGTTCTGGAAAATTCCAAAAAGACGTTTACCGATATGAAAACGACAATAAGCAGTGCGACCGAGAGCGTGGGCAAAGCACTGAAAGCAGGCCAAAAGGTATATTCTGAAATGAACCTGCTTTTGGATCAGACGGTGGAAGATGGAATAAATGGCAGTGAGGATACGGTGGATACCCTTGTAAAAGCAGCAAAGACGGTGGATAAAAACATCAAGTCATTTACAACACTCCGGGATCATCTGATCAAGCTTTCGGAAAAACATCCGGAAACCGATTCCTCAATAGGGCCTATGATTGAAAAGATCAACCGTTCTATTGAAAAACAGGAAGAACTGCGGGATGATCTGACCGATACTGCGGCTTCCATGAAGAAGTCCACTACAGGTCTGATTTCTGACAAGAAAGCTTTGGATGCCCTTGTAAAAGAAAATCAGAAACGTCTGCAGCAGATCAGCAAAGAATATGAAAATGATGTAAAAGGAACTTTGCAGAAACTTGCAGATTCGGTCAAAGATACCTCTGCAGATCTTACAGGTCTGACGAAACAGATCAATGCAAGTGCAAAGGGTGTTTACACGTTAACGGACACCGCAGGATCGGATCTGTCAGAAATACAGACCTGTCTGGATGATTCCGGTAAACTTTTACGCAAATCTGCAAATAAATTAAAAAAGATTACGGATAAGCTCACGAAAGCAAAAGACAACGGGGATTATGCGGATCTGGAACATATGATCTATGATGATAAGTCCGGAGTCAGTGCCTTCCTGTCGGCACCAGTGGAACTGAATACGAAGAAAATTTATCCGATTGATAATTATGGTTCTTCCATGGCACCGTTTTATTCGACACTTTCTATCTGGATCGGCGGAATCGTGCTGGTTGCAATGTTAAAAGTGACCGTTTCCGAGGAAAGCATAAAAAAGATGGGACTGAAAAAGGTCAAAATTCATGAAATTTATCTTGGACGCTGGATCATATTTCTGATCCTTGGTCTGTTGCAGAGTACGCTGATTGCACTGGGAGATCTGTATTATCTTGGGATTCAGTGTGCGCATACGTTCCTGTTTTTATTTGGGTGCTGGTTTTCAAGCATAGTCTATGTCACGATCAGTTATACGCTGACGGTTTCATTTGGAGATATCGGAAAAGCAGGCAGTGTGGTTTTACTTGTTATGCAGGTTGCGGGAACTGGTGGAACTTTCCCGATTGAATGTGCTCCGAAATTTTTCCGGGCTGTGTATCCGCTTCTGCCGTTTACGCACAGTATGGCAGCCCTGCGGGAAGCGGTTGGAGGCTGTTATGGAAATGATTACTGGATGGATCTGGCAAAACTGGGCATCTTCCTGGTGATTGCACTTTTTATGGGACTTGTACTTCGTAAACCGATTATCCGGATGAACGAAGCGTTTACCGAACAGCTGGAGGAAACAAAAATAATTTAAGCAGGAAATGAGGGCAGAATTGTTTTATTTTTGCGCAGTAATGTGAAAGAAAATTCCGCAAAAATGCCGTATAATGCAGGTATTCAAATATGAGAGAGGCAAGGAGGATATGGTATTGAATAAGGCATGGTGGAAAGAAGCGGTTGTATATCAGATTTATCCGCGGAGTTTTATGGATTCAAATGGAGACGGCATCGGGGATCTCAATGGTATTACAGAAAAATTAGAGTACCTCAAAGAACTTGGAATTGATGTGATCTGGCTGTCCCCGGTTTATCAGTCACCGAACGATGACAATGGATACGACATCAGCGATTATCAGGCAATCATGGAAGAATTCGGAACCATGGAAGATTATGACAGGATGCTTGCACGGGCGCATGAGCTGGGAATTAAGATTATGATGGATCTGGTTGTCAATCATACATCCGATGAGCATGCATGGTTTGTGGAAAGCAGAAAGAGCGTGGATAATCCATACCGTGATTTTTATATCTGGAGAAAAGGAAAAGACGGAAAAGAGCCGAATAACTGGGGGTCCTGTTTCAGTGGTTCGGCATGGAAATATGATCCACAGACGGATATGTATTTCCTGCATCTGTTTTCGAAAAAACAGCCGGATCTCAACTGGGACAATCCAAAAGTGCGGGATCAGGTATTTGAGATGATGAACTGGTGGTGTGAAAAAGGCATTGATGGATTCCGTATGGACGTGATCAGCCTGATTTCCAAACCGGAAGGACTGCCGGATGGAATTCCGGGAGAAACCGGATACGCAGACAGCGGTTGTGCGAATGGTCCGCATGTACATGAGTATTTAAAAGAAATGAACCGGAAAGTGCTTTCCCATTATGATCTGATCACGGTAGGGGAGGCTGCCGGAGTGACGCTGGAAGAGGCAAAAAAATATGCCAATGCAGATGGCAGCGAACTGAACATGGTTTTCCAGTTCGAACACATCGGAGGCGGACCGGAGGCAGACAACCATTACGGTAAATGGGACAGCCATAAGATGCCGCTTCCGGTATGGAAGAAGATTTTATCCAGATGGCAGACCGGACTGGAAGGGAAAGCCTGGAACAGTTTGTTTTTATCCAATCATGATCAGCCGCGCTCGGTTTCCTGGTTTGGAAATGACAGTGAACAGTATCGGGAAATTTCAGCAAAAATGCTGGGAACCTGTCTGCATATGATGCAGGGAACGCCATATGTTTATCAGGGGGAAGAACTTGGTATGTGTAATGCTTATTTTGATCAGTTAGAGGATTACCGGGATATTGAAAGCCTCAATGCTTATAAAGAACTGACAGAAACCTGCGGTGTTTCCCATGAAGAAATGATGGGATATTTAAAGCGCATCAGCCGCGACAATGCCCGCACACCGATGCAGTGGGATGACAGTGCAAATGCTGGTTTTACCACAGGAACACCGTGGATCAAAGTAAACAGCAATTACAAAACGGTCAATGCAAAGCAGCAGACAACCGATCCGGATTCGGTATTTTCTTATTATAAAGAGCTGATCCGTCTGCGCCATGAAAACGATATTATCGTGTACGGAGAATACGAACTGTTAGAGCCGCAGAATGAAGAACTGTTTATCTACACAAGGAGCTGGAACAACGAACAGCTTATGGTATTGTGTAATTTTACGGAGAAGGATATTGTCATTCCGGCTGCAGTGACCGCACAGATCCCGGCAGATGCACAGATACTTATCAGTAATTATGTTGGAAATTTAGAATCAGTACTCCGCCCATATGAGGCAAGAGTCTACCGCTATAACGTAAAATAAAACTTGCAGGGACGGCATCGGCTGCTGCATTGAGAAGTAGAAAATACTTTTATATCACGGACAAAAAGGACGGAAAGCTGCCGTGTAACTGGCGCTCCTATTTTAGAGGAAGTGTCTGGGAGCCGATTCCGGAAACCAATAAATATTATCTGCACTCCTTCCATAAAAAGCGCCGGATCTGAACTGGGAAAATCCAAAGGTGCGGCAGGAAGTGAAACTTCCGGCTTCGGCTAAAAAAGTTCTTCTGAATAATGGAAAGACGATGGAGGCAGAGGTGCAGTCGGTTGTGCTTGATGGATATCAGGTGATTATTGCTGAGTTATAGGAAAAAGTCCCTGGCAGACAGCCAGGGACTTTTTCCTTATAGTTTTAGATACATTTTTTTAATAGATCTGAATCATTAAGGGCAAGATTGAGAAGATGACTGAGGATAGAAGGATAATCCGGTTTCGATGATTTTACCTTTTCTATATTTGCCGGAGAAATTTTTACAATCACACTGTTCATACGATGAAACTGTTGTAACATTTTTTTCTGTCATTTTAGGACAATCTTCATCGTATCAAATTAATTTATTATTATCAGCAAAAATTTTAACTGCAGTTTCAAAACGAATTCCATGTTTTTTGAAATTTATATCCGCTTTGTTATCATCCCATTCAAAAACTGCGTTATTATAGTCGAAATCAAAAAATCGTACATGCCTTCTCCTTGCGTAAAATATTCCCTCTTTCATTAGATACAGAAATTATTATTTTAGCAGCGAAAACATGCTATGATATTTTGAATAGGCGATTGCGAAGCTCCAGGCTCCGACTGCTCCCGTGCGGCGGCTTCCGGAGCCTGGAACTTCGCAATCGCCTAAATATTCTGAGAAAGAAAAGGAGCATAGTTGTTATGAAACCAAATTACCAGAAGACGATTTATGCCTGTTTCATCGGCTACATTGTGCAGGCAGTCGTCAATAATTTTGTACCACTTTTATTTTTGACCTTTGAAAAAAGCTATCATATCCCATTGAGCAGAATTACCATGCTGATCACCATTAATTTCGGAATCCAGCTTCTGGTAGACCTGCTCTCGGCAGGATTCGTCGATAAGATCGGATACCGGATATCCGTTGTGCTCGCGCACATATTTGCGGCGGCAGGACTGGCAGGGCTTGTTTTTCTGCCGGATCTGATGCCCGATCCGTTTGCAGGTCTTTTACTTGCTGTCTGCATTTATGCGCTGGGCGGTGGACTGATCGAGGTGTTGATCAGCCCGATCGTACAAAGCTGTCCGACCGATAACAAAGAAAAAGCCATGAGTCTTCTGCACTCATTTTACTGCTGGGGACATGTGGGTGTTGTACTGTTGTCCACCGTCTTTTTCTCGGTGTTCGGTATCGGTAACTGGAAAATCCTTGCATGCATATGGGCACTTATTCCAGTCTTAAATGTATTCCTGTTTGTCCAGACACCGATCGCATCACTCATAGAAGAGGGGGAGACCGGAATGTCCATACGTGAACTGTTTTGCAGTAAGGTGTTCTGGCTTATGATGCTTATGATGCTCTGCGCGGGGGCAAGCGAGCAGGCGGTCAGCCAGTGGGCATCCATATTTGCTGAAAAAGGACTTGGCGTGACCAAGACGATTGGCGATCTGGCAGGACCGATGCTGTTTGCGATTCTTATGGGAAGCTCCCGTGCATTTTACGGAAAAATGGGACATAAAATAGATCTGGATCGTTTTATGTTTGGAAGCAGTGTGCTGTGCGTCCTGTCCTATCTGCTGATTGTACTGTCCCCACTTCCGGTATTCTCACTCGTGGGTTGCGGCATCTGCGGTTTGTCTGTCGGAATCATGTGGCCGGGCACATTCAGTAAAGCATCGTCTGTCCTGCGAAAAGGAGGAATCGCGATGTTTGCACTGCTGGCGCTGGCGGGCGATTTGGGATGCTCCGGCGGGCCGACGCTTGTGGGGGCAGTGGCAAGTGCTGCTTCCGATAATCTGAAGACAGGAATTCTTGTGGCAATTGTTTTTCCGGTTGTCATGGCATGGGGGATATGTCTGTGCAAAAAACATAAAAATATTTCGGTGGGCTGAAACGGTATATACTATATGAAATTAAAAATTGTTTTTTAGTGAAAAGTGTTATAGAATTTTCTCTGTAGGAAATAGCAGATTTATGAAGAATATTAATAAAGCTATTTGAATTGGTGATTGTTTATACTATTAAGAAGGCTAGTCAATTAGTAAATGTAATAGTGTGATATCAATAATGTAAAATGGAGATAAGTATATATGGTGCGTGCATCTATTTGTGATGACGATGTAATTGTAGCTCAAAAGTTGAAATTGATAATTGAAAAGGAATTTTTATCGAGAAATATTGATTTTATGTGTGATATATATGTTGATGGTATAAAATTTTTGGAAAATAACATAGAGTCACAAGATGAATTGATAATATTAGATATTGAAATGCCAGCTCTTAATGGAATAGAGATTGCAGAGTATTTAAAAAAAGCAGGACGCAATAAAAATATAGTTTTTGTTACTAATCATGAGAATCTAGTTTTTCGTTCACTTCAGTTTTACCCTTTTTCTTTTATTCGAAAGAAAGATATAGATGAGGAATTTCCCGAAATGCTGAAGCAGTTTATTTTAGAAATTTCCAAAAAGAATGCTTCTTTTATGTTTGAAACTAAGAAAACAATGGTATCAGTGCGTACAGATACGATTATGTATTTGACATACTGGGAACATAAAATTTTATTAGTAACAGATAAAGATGACAGTTATGAATTTCGTAGTACTTTGAAAGAATGTTTAAAACAATTAAGCGAGGAAAATTTTTTCAGAGTCAATAGCGGCGCAATTGTAAATTTGAAATATGTAAAAAAACTGGAAGATTCATGCATAATTATGGAAAGTGGATATAGCATACAACTTAGCCGAGATAGAAAGAAAGAATTTAAAGAAAGATTTATGAAATTTTGGAGAAAAATTTAATGTGAAAGAAAATAAATCAAGCTCATAATTGTTTGTGCCGTCAAATGAAAGGCATGGAATGGAGATTAGTATGTTGATACAAGGTTTTATTATCTTTTGTAGTTTTATACAAGCATTTTTGATTAGCAGTTTTCTTATGCAATTTTTTGAGACGAAACATAAAGCGAAGAAGATAACCCTAAGAAAAATAGAATGTGTAGCGTTAATTTTCATTTCTTTACAATTAGAGAGCGTGTTACAAATAGGAGATGTCGTAATTACAATATTTATTTTTTGGATATTATTTTGTTTCTCCAATAAATACTTATTAGGAAGTAAAATCCAACACGGTATTT
>OMAS01000942.1_pt1 | contig 13638 bp, 10 predicted proteins | sample 1674031 | NCBI WGS metagenome assembly OMAS01 (sample SAMEA103958138, study PRJEB25191) | human gut metagenome | biome: human-associated habitat [ENVO:00009003]; feature: intestine environment [ENVO:2100002]; material: feces | place: Germany | collected 2013/2015 | reverse complement strand
GATTGCCTTTGTAGTGCTGGTTGCAGGTGTTTCCTGCGCTAACTCCGGACTGTATGGCGGTGCTCGTGCGCTGCATGCACTGGCTCGTATGGATATGGCTCCGGCGTTTTTGGGCAAGCTCAATAAAAACGGTATGCCGCAGAATTCCATTATCGTTTCTGTATGTGCCTGCTGGGCAGTTATCGTTTTCTACACCTTTAATCCCGATTCTACACTGTATACTTATTTGCTGGCAGTATCCGGCTTTACCGGAGCGATGGCTTGGATTTCCATTTGCTGGAGCCAATATAAATTCCGCCGCCGTCTGATTGCCGAAGGCAAGGAGGATACTCTGAAGTATAAAACACCGTTCTTCCCGTATGTTACGCATTTCGGTATCTGGTCGCAGGTTTTCTGCCTGGCAGTAATTGCTTTGACACCGGATTTACGCCAGACGCTGTACGCTGGCGTACCGATGCTGGTGGTGCCGATGCTGTGCTATCGTTGGCGTAAGCATCAAAAGAGTTTACTCCAGACTAAAACTCAGGTAGCAATGGCCCATAAATCTTAAAAGTATATGGAGGTTGCCGCAGATGCGGCAGCCTCTTTTTATGTAATGCACGAAAATATAAGAATATAGCAGAGCCTTTTGAGTATAATGCCGGAAGGTGTTATAATAGTTGTTAAAAGGAGAATGGTTATGCAATTAGTAGTAGATAAAATCGCCAAAGCATTTGGCATTCATGAAATATTTAAAGACGTCAGCTTCATGGTGGAGCAAGGCGAGCACGTTGGCCTTGTCGGCGTCAACGGCAGCGGCAAGACTACGCTGCTGCGTTGCCTGCTGCAGCCTGAATGGGTTGACAGCGGTGCGGTAAAATTTGAACCCGGTATCAGCGTGGGCTATGTACAGCAGGGCTTTACCGATATCAGAGGTACTATCTGGCAGTTTATGCAGACAGCCTGCCCGGAAATCGGCAGCCTTCGCCAAAAGCTGGCACAGCTTGAGGCTGATTCCGGCAAGCTGCAGGGCGAAAAGCTGGACAGCTGCCTGGAGGAGTACGGACGCGTACTTAAGCGCTACGAATTTATTGACGGCTATAATTACGAAAACCGCATTAAGCGTGTGCTTATCGGTTTGGGCTATACCGAGGATTGGTGGCAGCATGATGCGGCAACGCTGAGCGGCGGTCAGAAAACACGTCTGATGCTGGCGGCGGCACTGGTGCGTAATCCCGACTTTATGATTCTGGACGAACCGACGAACCATTTAGATATTGTAATGACGCAGTGGCTGGAAAAGTATTTGCAGGAATTTAAGGGCGGTCTGCTCGTTGTCAGCCATGACCGTGCCTTCCTCGATAATGTTGCTATGCGCATTATGGAAATGGAGGGCGGCAAGCTGCAATCCTTTAAGGGCAATTACAGCCGCTATCTGGAGCAGAAGGCGATTCAGAGCAGTACGCTGACTGCTGCCTATAATGCGCAGCAGGATTATATTGCGCGCACCGAGGCATATATCCGTCGCTTCAAGGCAGGCATCAAGAGTAAAATGGCGCGTGGTCGTCAGTCACAGCTCGACCGTCTGGAGCGTATTGATGCGCCGGTGCAGCATGAGGAGTTTGAGCTGCGTTTGCCGCCGGCTGCCGAATGTGCGGACAGAGTGCTGATTATGGAGGACCTGACCATCGGCTACGGCGAGAAGGTATTGGCCAAGGGTATTAACCTTACACTACGCCGCGGTGAAAAGGCAGCGCTTTTGGGTGCCAACGGTACCGGCAAGACGACGCTGCTGCGTACTATCTTGGGCGAAATTGCACCGCTGAAGGGCAAGGCCAAGATTGGCAGCAGAGTGCAGATCGGTTATTTTTCGCAGAGCTATGAGCGCTTAAACCCGGAGCAGACGCTGTTGGAAAACTTTGTTGTTGAATACGGCTTTACGGAAGAGTATACACGCTCTATGCTTGGCGGCATGCTGTTCCACGGTGATGATGTGTTCAAAAAAATCGGCGAGCTGAGCGGCGGTCAGAAGGCACGCCTGGTGCTGCTGAAGCTGGTGTTGGACGGTGCTAACTGTCTGGTGCTTGACGAACCGACAAACCATCTGGATATTATGGCACGCGAAGCAGTAGAGGCCGCGTTGGAATCCTTTGACGGCACAGTGCTGGTAGTCAGCCATGACCGTTACTTTGTCAACGAGGTTGCCGACCGCATCTGGGAAATTGAGGATTTAGAGGTTAAGGACTATAAGGGTAACTACGATTTCTACCTCGAAGAAAAACAGAAAAAGGCTGCTGCTTTGGCGCAGGCACAGGAGGAAGCGGAAAAGGCTGCAGCCTATGCGGAGGCACAGGTTAAAAAGCAGCAACAGACTGCAGCAGCGCCGGTAAAGGAGAAAAAGCAAGAGGATAAAAAACGTCGTTACAGTCCGGACGAGGCTGCACGACTGTTGCCCAAGGTAGAGCTGCAGATTCGTGAGCAGGAGGCCATGATGGGCCTTTTGGAAAAGCAGATGGCGGACCCGGCAAATCACACCAGTCCAGAGCATAGCGCAGCGATGGCAGCAGAGCATGAGGAATACGAGCAAACCATTGCTGAGCTGATGGAAAAATGGGAGCTGCTGATGGAAGCGGCGGAGGATGCCTGATGGAAGATAAAAAGTATATGCAGCTGGCACTGGCTGAGGCACGCAAGGCCGCAGAGCTTGGTGAAATTCCTATCGGCGCGGTACTGGCGGACATGACAACAGGTGAGGTTATCGCCGCCGCGCACAATATGCGTGAAACGTGGCATGACGCAACGGCGCACGCTGAGGTCATTGTCATCCGCGAGGCCTGCGAGCGCCTGAGGCGCTGGCGTCTGAGCGGTTGTGCGCTTTACGTTACCGTTGAGCCCTGCCCGATGTGCAGCGGTGCCATTGTCAACGGCCGTGTCGACCGCGTTGTTTACGGCTGTCATGATGTGAAGGCCGGCGGTGCGGAATCAATTTTCAATATTATTACGAATCCTAATCTCAATCACTGCGCTGAAGTTATCAGCGGCATCTGTGAGGAGGAATGCGCGCAGGTAATGCGCGACTTTTTCCGCCGTCGCCGTCAGGAAAACAAGGCGAAGCGCAAGAGTGAAGCCGGTGCGCCGCAGGAATAATTTCGTCAGGCGGTTGCCAAGACAGGATTTTTCTTATATAATATTAATGTTAACCTGATGCGAATATTTTGCCATAACAGAATAATGGAGACGTAGCGAAGTGGTCATAACGCGGCTGACTCGAAATCAGTTTGCCGTTTGCGCGGCACGTGGGTTCGAATCCCACCGTCTCCGCCAACGAAATTCAATCCCGCAGCTTATCCGGCTGCGGGATTTTTAGTGTGTAACATATTTATCATTTTAGTAGGTTTTATCGCTTATTAGTTAAATTCTTCTGCTTTTTGTTTGCCAAAGATGTCGCTAGCTGTTAAAATGTCATACGAATGCTTTTGATTTTGGGGGATAAATATGACATCGGAAAAAATAATTGATATCTTAAAAAACGGTAAAATTCATCTGTCGTGCGAGCTGTTTCCGCCTAAGCAGGGCGCAGAGCTGCAAAACAGTCTGGAGATTGTCAACAAAATTGCAGCCAGCACGCCGTCCTATATGAGCGTCACCTATGGCGCAGGCGGCAGCACGGTAGGCTATTCGGCAGCACTGGCCAAAAAAGTAGAGGATAACGGCATGCCGGCTCTGGCTCATCTGACTTGTGTAAAGGCTGATGAAGCAAAGCTGGCAGAGGTACTTGGACAGCTGCAGGGCTTTGGCGTAAAAAATATTCTGGCGCTGCGCGGCGATATCCCGGCAGATATGCAGGGCGAGGAAATCGGCAGCTTTGCTCATGCCAGTGAGCTGATGCGGTTTGTAAAGCAGCAGGGTGATTTCTGTGTTGGCGGTGCTGCTTATCCCGAAGGCCATCCCGAATCGGGTTCGCTGGAAAAGGATATAGAAAACACCAAGTACAAGGTGGATGCAGGTGTTGACTTTTTGGTGACACAGATGTTTTTTGATAATACGATTTTGTATAACTATATGTTCCGCCTGCTGCGTGCGGGCATCAATGTGCCGGTGGTGCCGGGCATTATGCCGGTGACGAATGCTAAGCAGATTATCCGCATCTGCCAGCTGAGCGGTACTAAGCTGCCGCCGCAGTTCCGTGCGATGGTAGAAAAGTTTGCCGATAAGCCGGAGGCACTGAAGCAGGCAGGTATCGCCTATGCTACCGGTCAAATTATTGATTTGATTGCTAATGGTTTTGACAATGTACATATCTACACGATGAACAAGCCGGAAATTTTTGCCGGTATTATGAATAATCTCGGAGAGATTGTAGATAAATAGTCCTGCGCTACGGCGCAAAATTTAAGGTTGTTGTTATGGAATTTAAGCAAAAGGAAGCGCTGCGCTATCTGCGGGCCAAGCCGGGAGATAAGGCAGCAGAAATTTTAGTGGATACGGTTTATCTGAAGCTGCGCAATGAGGTGCAGGCGCGTTATATCCTGCAAAAGCATGCGATAACGGCAGATGAAGCAGGCGTAACGCTGGACTGCGGCGTGCGCTTTCATTCGCGTGCATTGGCGCGCCATTTGAAGGGCTGCAACACGGTGCTGCTTATGGGGGCAACGCTCGGCAGCAGGGTAGACGCAGCCATTCGTCGCCTGGCGCTTATCAGCGTTGCTGAAGGCGCGGCGGCTCAGGCCGTGGCAGCGGCGCTGATTGAAAGCTATTGCGATGAGGTACAGGCGCAGGCTGAAACAGGCGGTCTGCTGCAGCGTCCGCGTTTTTCGCCGGGCTATGGTGATTGGCCGCTGGAGGAGCAGCGTCAGCTGTTTGCAGTGCTGAACTGTGCCAAACGCATCGGCCTGACGCTGACGGACGGACTGATGATGGCTCCGTCGAAGTCGGTGACGGCAATCATCGGCTTATCGGAAGATGCTGCCTGCGTGCAGAATAAATGTATGACCTGCAGTAATATAAACTGTCCTTACAGAGATACTGATATTAAGAAAGTTTGAGGAGAAGATTTGATTTATGAATTTTAAGGAATTGTTAGGCAAGCAAATGCTGTTCTTTGATGGTGCTACCGGCACACAGCTGCAGGCACGCGGTCTGCAGCCGGGTGAGCTGCCCGAAAGCTGGAATTTTACACACCCCGATATTGTAGAGGCTGTGCATCGCAGTTATCTTGATGTAGGCTCCAATATCGTAAAATCCAATACCTTCGGCGCTAATCCGTTGAAGCTGGCAGGCTCCGGACTGGATTGCAAGGAAACCATCGAAGCGGCTGTGGCGATTGCCAAGAAGGCCTGCGGTGGCAGGGAAAATAAATTTGTTGCGCTGAATTTGGGACCGACAGGGAAGCTGTTGGCTCCTTATGGCGATTTGCCCTTTGAAAAGGCAGTAGAAGCCTACGGCGAAATGGTACGCTACGGCGCTGCTGCCGGTGCGGATCTGATTCTTATCGAAACAATGAGCGACACCTACGAAATCAAGGCTGCGGTTCTGGCATCTAAGGAAAACTGTGATTTGCCGATTTGCGTGACCATGACCTTTGACGAGGATGGCAAGCTGTTGACCGGTGCTACGGTTGAGGCTGCCGCTTTGATGTGCGAAGGTCTGGGCGTAGATGCCATCGGCTTTAACTGCGGTTTGGGACCGGTGCAGGTGGGCAAGCTATTCCCGCAAATGCTGGAAGCAACCAGCCTGCCGCTGATTATCAATCCTAATGCCGGACTGCCGGTGCAGCGTGACGGCAAAACCTGCTTTGATGTCGGACCGGAGGAATATGCGGAGCTGATGTACGAGCTCGCAGGCAAGGGCGCAAGCATTGTAGGCGGCTGCTGCGGTACAACGCCGGAGCATATTGCGCAGATGATTGCCAAATGCAAAACTCTGCAGCCGGGTGGTACGCGTGATTGCCGTCTGACTGCGGTATCCTCCTACGGCAAAGCAGTACATTTGGGTGAAGGTCCTGTAATTATCGGCGAACGCATCAATCCTACCGGCAAAAAACGTTTGAAGGAAGCGCTGGTAAACGGTGACCTTGATTATGTGTGCCGTCTTGGTCTGGAGCAGATTGGCGTGGGCGCACAGATTCTGGACGTTAACGTAGGCACGCCGGGTATTGACGAAGCGGCAATGGCTGCGAAGGCTGTGCCGGCGCTGCAGGCGATTACCGATACGCCGCTGCAGATTGATACATCTAATTACGAAGCAATGGAAAGAGCGCTGCGCCTCTATAACGGCAAGCCTATGCTTAATTCCGTCAATGGTAAGGAGGACAGCCTGCAGCATGTGCTGCCGCTGGCTAAAAAATACGGCGCTGTGCTGGTTGCACTGTGTCTTGACGACAGCGGTATTCCCGCTACTGCAGCAGGACGTATTGCCGTGGCTGAAAAAATTATCGCCCGTGCGGCCGAATACGGCATTGAAAGCCGCAATATAGTTGTAGACCCGCTGGCACTGACTATTTCCACCGGTGCCGAAAATGCGGCGATTGCCTGTGAGGTTATCCGCACGATGAAAGCACGCGGCATCAACACTGTTATGGGTGTTTCCAACATTTCGTTCGGTCTTCCCGGACGTGATGCTGTCAACAGCACCTTCTTCAGCATGGCAATGGCAGCAGGCCTTTCCTGCGGCATCATCAATCCGCAGAGCAAGCCGATGATGGATGCTTATTACGGGTATCGTGCGCTGGCAGGCTATGACGAGGGCTGCAAGGAATATGTACAGCATTATGCAGATGCACCGAAGGCTGCAGCAACAACAGTAAGCGAAATGGGTCTTTACGATGCCATTGTCAAAGGACTGCAGGGACCTGCGCGTCAGGCCGCAGCCAAGGCTCTGGAAAGCGAAAAGCCGTTGGATATCATTAACAAATATATGATTCCTGCGCTTGATTTTGTCGGTCATGGCTTTGAAAAGAAAACTCTCTTCCTGCCGCAGCTTCTGATGAGCGCGGATGCGGCGAAGGCAGCCTTTGAGGTTATCCGCGAGGCTGTCGGCGTGGGCGAAACGCAGGGAGAAACAGTAATTATCGCTACTGTCCATGGCGATATCCACGATATCGGCAAAAACATCGTTAAGGTACTGTTGGAAAATTACGGCTATCGCGTGCTTGACTTGGGCAAGGACGTGCCTGTGGAAGCAGTTGTAGAGGCAGCCAAGAAAACAGATGCCAAGGTTGTCGGCTTGTCTGCATTGATGACTACTACAGTAGGCGCAATGGAAGAAACTATTGCTGCGTTGCATAATGAATGTGACTGTCAGGTTGTTGTCGGCGGTGCGGTGCTCACGCAGGAATACGCTGACACCATCGGTGCCGAGCATTATGCGCCGAACGCTGTCAGTGCGGTAAACTACGTCAACGAAATCTTAGGCAAATAATTTATATACAGATGATTTGAGGACTATCATGCTTAGCGTGGTAGTCCTTTTTTACGGAGTTTCGACTTTTTGGTCATTAAGCAGGAAAAACTGCTCCCTCCCAAGAATTAAACAAATATCACCATGAACGGAGGGATGCTGCATGAACATTTACGTTTGGCGACACAACAAAACATATCACAGCCACAGTATGATTGACGAGCCCTGCGTCAACAGCGAATTTTATCTTGATGCGATTGCTGTTGTGCTGGCACATGATTTGGAAGAAGCGCTGGCCAAGCTGGCGGAGGAAAACAAAGGCTGGCGCACCGAGGATTTGCGGAAGCTGCCGTGCAGCGTATATCCTGCGGATAAGGCGGCAGTAATCTTTTCCGAACTGCGCGGGATTATTCCGCATCTCTAAAAACAAAAAAGCCCGAATTCCCACATGAAATGTATGTGAGAATTTGGGCTTTTGCTTTATCTGCTTACCAGATGCTTTTTAAAATCGGCAGTAAAATCGGTGCCAGGATAGAGGTGCTGATGCCGGTAAGGGCAATCGCTACACCGCCGATGGCCAGCTGAACGGGGCTGACATTGGCGCAGACGCTGGTGCCGAGGCCGTGGCTGGAGGCGCCGATAGCAAGACCGGCAGCCAAATGGTTTTTGATTCCCAAAAGGCGCAGCAGCTTGTGATTGAAGGTTGCTCCCAGCATGCCGGTGAAGATAACAGCAGCTGTAGTCAACGCCGGAATACCGCCGATTGTTTTGGAAACATCAATGGCGATTGGCGTCGTAATGGATTTGGGAATGAGCGAAAGCAGAACCTGCTCGCTGGTACCCATGGCCTTGCCGCAGAAGTAAACGACTATGATAGCCGAAAGCGTTGCCAACGTAACGCCGCCGGCGATAGCACCGGCCTTGGCCATGATAAGTTCACGGTTCTTGTACAGGGGCAGGGCCAGAGCGATGGTTGCCGGTCCTAAAAGAAAGTTAATGAATTCCGCACCTGCTTCGTACTGCTTGTACTCTACGCCTGGCGCCAGAACGATGACAGCGATGACCAGAGGGCAGGCGATAACGAAGGGCGGAATGATGTTCAGGCTGAAGCGGTCGATGATGATTTCGCTGATAACATACAGGATGACCGTCAGACCTATGCCAAAGAGCGGTGAGTTAAGTAAAACGTCAGGAAAAAGCATCATTGACTCTCCTTTCCTTTAAGCATTGCTTCGATAAAGAAGGCTGTAACGCTCAGAACGACAATGCTGCAGACAACAATGGTAACAGTAATGGGCAACAGCTCAGCTTTGATAACATCTGCATATAATATAACGCTGACGCCTGCCGGTAAAAACAGCATACCCATTTTGGAAATCAGGATATCGCAGATTCCCTCGATGGAGCTTGCCGGAATAACGTTGCCGCAGAGAAGTGCCGTTAAAATCAGCATTCCCAAAAGAGCGGGCGGAAAGGGTACGCCGAGGGCGTTGATGATGAGCGTGGATACCCATTGCAAAAGCAGTAAAAAGGCGATACCGCGCAATAAGCTGGTGGGTGACATTTTGTTTCCTCCTCATAAAAACATGACAAATACTATTATTATAGACCTGTTGGTGGAAGTACGCATAAAGGTCAAAACGGCTGGGGTGAGCCGATGGTCTTTGGGGTTAAGAGTACTTGGCCGACAGAACGACATGCTATTAATATTGCCACAAAGCTAACAATCTGTCAACAAAATGACGGTGATTTTTCACTGAATTAACACAGAAAATCATTTGACTTTTTGACTTTTACTGATATAATAGCAATTAGAAAGTGAATAGTGGTCCGAAAATGGCAAAGAGTCAACGCCATTCGGTTATTGACCGCTATTGAACCTGATAGAAGGAGGTGCAGCGTGATGAATGAACGCTACAGTGAAGAGGTAAAGGCTATCTTAGAGGCTGCTCAGCAGCAGGCAGTTATGAACTATCACCAGGAGCTGACAACGGCACATGTTCTGGCAGCATTGTGCGGCAGTGACGGCTTCTTTAAATATTTGCTGCAGAGCCTGCACATTGATGAAAATGCTTTCAGCAAGGATGCTAAGGCTTTAGTACAAAAAATCCCCGGAGTTAAAGGTCAGGACCGTCAGCTGATGATGGGTACCGGCTTTGCCAGAGTAATGGCTATTCTGGGACAAAGTAAGGAAGAAATCGGCATCGGTCAGCTGGTTGCAGCTATGGCCAGTGACGGTGACAGCGATGTTGTATCACTCTTCCGTAAATATGGTATAGATAAGAAAAAAGTTGAGGCGGCATTTATGCAGTATCAAAATAGCGAAGCAAATGATGAAACTAAAAAGACGCTGGAAAAATACGGCCAGGATCTGACAGCTAAAGCTAAAGACGGCAAGCTGGACCCGGTAATCGGCCGTGATGAGGAAATCCGTCGTACGATTGAAATCCTTTCGCGTCGTAAGAAAAATAATCCGGTGCTTATCGGTGAACCTGGCGTTGGTAAAACTGCCATCGTCGAAGGTCTGGCAAGACGTATTATTGCCGGCGATGTACCGGAAAGCCTGAAGAATAAAACCCTGTATGCTCTGGACCTGGCGGCTTTGGTTGCCGGTGCCAAATACCGTGGTGAATTCGAAGAGCGTCTGAAAAAAGTATTGAAGGCTGTCAGCGAAAGCGCCGGTCAGATTATCATGTTTATTGATGAACTGCATACCGTTGTCGGTGCCGGTGCTGCCGAAGGCGCTATGGATGCAGGCAACATCCTGAAGCCGATGCTGGCGCGCGGCGAGCTGCGCTGCATAGGTGCAACTACACTGAACGAATATCGTAAGTATATTGAAAAGGACAGTGCGCTGGAGCGTCGTTTTCAGCCGGTAATGGTTAAGGAGCCGAGCGTTGAAGATACAATTTCCATCCTGCGTGGCCTGCGTGAACGTTATGAGGTACATCATGGCGTGCGCATTAAAGACGCTGCCCTGGTTGCTGCTGCTGTGCTTTCTAACCGTTATATCAATGACCGTTTCTTACCTGATAAGGCTATTGACCTGGTAGATGAGGCTGCTGCCCGTCTGCGTACCGAAATTGATTCGCTGCCGACCGAGCTGGATGAAAGCAAACGTCGTATCCTGCAGCTGGAAATCGAAGCTCAGGCTTTGGGCAAAGAGGAGGATGCTCAGTCCAAAGACCGTTTGGCTAAGCTGAACGAGGAGCTGGCAAAACTGCGTAAGGAAAATGACGAGCTTGTTAAACGCTGGGATGCAGAAAAGGCTTCCATTGCCCGTGTACGTGAGGTAAAGAAGGAAATTGATGCTGTGAAAAACCAGATGGAGCAGGCTGAGCGCGACTATGACCTGAATAAAATGGCTGAATTGAAATACGGTCGTCTGCCTGAGCTGCAGAAGGAATTGGCTGCTTTGTCCAAGAAGGATGAAAACGGCAATGACAATGTTATGCTCAAGGAGGAGGTAGACGAAGAGGATATCGCTAAGGTTGTCAGCACCTGGACCGGCATTCCTGTTGCCCGCTTAGGTACCGGTGAACGTGCTAAACTGGTTCACCTGGAGGAAATCCTGCACGAGCATGTTATCGGTCAGGATGAAGCAGTCAAGGCTGTCAGCGAGGCTGTTATCCGTGCGCGTGCCGGTATCAAGGATCCTAATCGTCCGATTGGTTCCTTTATCTTCCTTGGTCCTACCGGTGTCGGCAAAACCGAGCTGGCTAAGACCTTGGCCGAGGTGCTCTTTGATGATGAACGCAACATGGTGCGTATCGATATGAGCGAATACATGGAGAAGCATACCGTATCTCGTCTGATCGGTGCGCCTCCGGGATACGTCGGCTATGATGAAGGCGGTCAGCTGACCGAGGCTGTACGCCGTCATCCGTACAGCGTAATCCTGTTGGACGAAATCGAAAAGGCACATGCAGATGTCTTTAACGTATTGCTGCAGGTTCTGGACGATGGCCGTCTGACTGATGGTAAAGGCCGTATCGTTGACTTCAAGAATACCTTGATTATCATGACCAGTAACCTTGGCAGCAACGAGATTATGAAAGCGCAGGGCTCTATGGATAGAGAAAAGATTCAGCAGATGCTGATGAACTTCTTCCGTCCGGAATTCCTGAACCGAATTGATGAGATTATTGTATTCCATTCACTCGGCAAAGAAGAGATGAAGAAAATCGTTTCTTTGTTATGCAATCAGTTTACTAAACGTCTGGAATCACAGATGAATATTTATCTGAAACTGCGTGAATCTGCGAAGGCTCACATTGTGGAGAAAGGAACGGATGCGAAGTACGGAGCAAGACCACTGCGACGTGCATTGCAGACAGAACTGGAGGATAAGCTGGCAGATGCGATCCTGAACGGAGAGATTCAGGAAGGGGATCATGTGGCAGCAGGAGCATCCAAAAAGGGAATTCATTTTGTGAAGACAGAATCTTAAAATCACATCGAATTGTAAATGTGAAGAATAAATAAAATCTATAGAAAAACTATTTTAAGTAGTATATAATAGGAACATATATATACCCAGGAGGAAATTAAAAATGGCAACAGTGAAAGAATTATTGCGTGCAGAGAACGACGGAACATTAAGCTTTGGAGATTACACTCTTGCATCCAAGACAAAGAAGGACGGATTTGAATTTAAAGGAGATCTTTATAAAGTAAAGACATTTGCGGAGATTACAAAGCTGGAGAAAAATGGAATGTTCGTTTATGAGTCTGTTCCGGGAAGTACAGTAGAGAACTTCAAAGAAACAGACACAGAAGTTGAGTTCACAGTTTCCGCACCGGAAGACGTACAGTTTACATTGGAACTTGAGCCGGAGAGCGAATATGAAGTATTTATCGCCGGAGAGTCTGCAGGTAAGATGGGAACAAACTTAAGCGGAAAATTAAGTGTAAGTGTTGAACTTAACGCAGATCAGAGTGCTGCAATCAAAGTTGTCAAATGCTAATCAGTCAGATTCGGATAGAAACAAGAGTAGTGTAAAAACAGAGGGAAAGGAATTGCAAGATGCGCCTTTCCCTTTTCTAATCTATAAACCTGGCAAGCTGTATTACGCTTGCTTCGAACAGAAAGGAAATTATGAATGGCAAAAGGAAAGAAAACAGTTTACTTCTGTCAGAATTGTGGGCATGAGGAAGCGAAGTGGCTCGGTCAGTGTCCAATGTGTAAGGAATGGAATACATTTGTCGAGGAGAGAATTGACAGTGGCATCACGAAAGGAACGACTGTAGCAGCCAGAGCGGTGAATGAAGCGAAAGTGGTTCCGATAACAGAGGTTTCTGCGAATGACGATACAAGGAATAAGACAGGAATCAAAGAACTGGATCGGGTTCTCGGAGGCGGAATTGTTCCGGGATCTTTGGTACTGGTAGGTGGAGATCCTGGTATTGGAAAATCAACTTTGCTCTTACAGGTCTGTCAGAGAATGGCAAAAATGCAGAAGATTTTGTATATTTCAGGAGAGGAATCACAGACGCAGATCAAGCTCCGCGCGAACCGTATGGGTGAATTCAGTCAGAATCTGTTGCTCTTATGTGAGACGAATTTGGGGATTGTCCGTAGCGTGATTGAGAAGGAAAAACCGGAGCTTGTGATCATTGATTCCATCCAGACGATGTACAGTGAAGAGGTGAATTCCGCACCGGGAAGTGTCTCCCAGGTCCGTGAGTCTACGAATGTATTTATGCAGCTGGCGAAGGGACTATGTATCCCAATCTTCATTGTTGGTCATGTGACAAAAGAAGGAACCGTGGCTGGTCCGCGTGTGTTGGAACATATGGTGGATACGGTACTTTATTTTGAAGGAGATCGTCATGCATCTTACCGAATCCTCAGAGCTGTGAAGAATCGTTTTGGCTCTACGAATGAGATCGGTGTCTTTGAGATGAGACAGAATGGACTTGTAGAAGTAGAGAATCCATCCGAATATATGCTGAGTGGAAAACCGGAGAATGCATCCGGTTCTGTTGTAGCCTGTTCGATGGAGGGAACACGCCCAATTCTTCTGGAGATTCAGGCACTAGTTGCAAGAACGAACTTTGGTATGCCAAGAAGAACTGCAGCAGGAACAGATTATAACAGGGTGAATCTTTTGATGGCAGTACTTGAAAAACGACTTGGTATGAATCTTGGAAATTGCGATGCCTATGTAAATATTGCGGGCGGAATCAAGATGAATGAGCCGGCAATCGATCTCGGAATCGTGATGGCACTTGTGTCAAGTTACCGGAATCGTCCGATTG
>OMAS01000922.1_pt1 | contig 13826 bp, 9 predicted proteins | sample 1674031 | NCBI WGS metagenome assembly OMAS01 (sample SAMEA103958138, study PRJEB25191) | human gut metagenome | biome: human-associated habitat [ENVO:00009003]; feature: intestine environment [ENVO:2100002]; material: feces | place: Germany | collected 2013/2015 | reverse complement strand
GCACATTCAAATCCCGGATGAAGAAAGGCGCGTCGTCCCTGACAGCCGAAGACACCGAGAACATTATCCGCTTGGCCACCCACGGGATTGTCCGATTGGAACTCGTGGTACGGCCCGTTCATATACCTTCAAAACCCTATTACCTGTTATGACCTGGATTATATTACAATTCGTATTTCTTGCAATGCCTGTCGTCCTTCCGGCACTGTTGTACAGAAGCAGGCGTTGCTTCATGGCAAGATTCTACGATAAAATGGTGTGGAGCGAAAAGGCCCGCAGGCTGTACGCCCATGTGCTGCTTATCGTATTACTCTTGTTTCATTATGTCTATACGAGTGGACACCCCGGCGAGTTCGGTATCGTGCCATCTACCATCGTGTGTGCCGCATGGGCCTCTTTCAGGCGGGCGGACCGATGGATGCGCGGCTTGCTCGACCGGCCGAAACGTTTCGTCTGGTTTGCGCTCTTGGCATTGGTCATCGGCTTCGTGCCGCATCTGTACACGATGGCCGTAACAATCGCCTTTGTTCTTTTGGCTGCCCTGTTCTACCCGTCGGCAAGGGTCATGTCCGAAAAGACAGACATACGCAAATTCCTCGAATGGCTGGAATGTCCCGGAGCATTAGCCGACAGTTATCATAGTATCATCACGCGAGGCTGCCACGATAATGCGGATAATGGCAACCTGAAACTATCCGCACATTATGAATCATCAAAAACAGAATGAAAATGAGAAATAGAAATGAAGCGCCCGCCGCCATACTGGCGAACGTGGAAGTGTTCGACTACCTGAAAGAAAAAGTCGGCGAGCGGAAAACGAGAACGGAAGCCTACTGCGATTTGTTGGATAAATCGCTGGCAGGTTTCGTCTCCCCGTTTTTAAGAAGGCAGGACTACGACCTCTCTCCCTGCCAGTGCCATGTAACCGTTTCCGACCTTGCATCGGAGTGGCATTGGCATCGGGCTACTGTCCGCTCGTTTCTGGACACGCTCGAAGCGCTCGGACAGTTAGAACGCATCCGGCTGGCAAAAAGCGTCGTCATTACCATGCCCCTGCGGACCGGCACGCCTGCCATGCCGGACAGCGGACGGGAAGAAGCGGACTTTGCCACAAGAATACAGGAAGCATTGTACGACTGGATAATCGGCAAAGCAACCTCTTTCGATGTGGGTAAATCATGTGGACAAATCATGCGCCAGACCTTGACGGAGATAGCCGGACGGGACAGTCGTATCTATCCGGACAGTCATTCCGACACGGCATCGGCACAGACCGTCCGGTCGGAAGAACAGCTGTGTGAGACCGTCTTGGAATGTATTGCCCATGCCGCCCTCTGGCGGGTTCTGCGTAAATCGAGGTTCGACGACGGCTCGCCGCTCGTGCAGTTCTTCCGGCTCGACCTCAGCGGGGAATGGGCGGCGTTCATCGAGGCCTCGAAAGAGCTTGCAGAGCTTGTTATCGACGGAAAACCGGACGGGACAGGCTTCGGTACGGACGAAGAGACGGAACGCCTTGAATCGCTTCGCAAACCCTTTTTATCGCTTCTGGCGAAGGCGCAGGAGGAAAGCTGAACGGGGATTCGCGGACAGAGATTGTATAACCACGGGCAATTCTCCCCGGTTCAGGTTCAAATATCCTTCCAGTTATAGCAGGCATCCGGGCTTGCCCGTCTGCCACTGAACAAAGGGAAGGGGGAGCCTAATACCCCTGCTGACTGACGTCGCAGGGAGAAGTGTCCAAGCAAGCAGCAAGCTGGGACACGGGGAATTGTCCGAAACAACACGAAAACAGTATGGCAAATGCAAAACAGGTTCTCGATGTTCAGGTATCGAAAGGGATCACCGCCGCCCAAGGCAACGAACACCTGCGTAATCGCAGCGAAGAGGCGGAGAAGTACGCCATGAGCAAGGGCAACTACGACCCCACCCGCAAACATCTGAACTTCGAGATTGTGCCCGGAGGCAAGGTTCGCCCCATCGACACGAGCCGCAATATCCCGGAACGGATAGCGGACATATTGGGCCGTCGCGGGATCAAAGACCCCAACGAGGGATTGGTTGAACCGAAATACCGCACGGTGGTAAACATCATTTTCGGCGGTTCGCGGAAGCGGATGCACGAACTCGCTTTCGGCACGCAGAAGGTGGATTTTGAAAAAGGTGCGGACAATACCCGCATCAAAAGGAAGAGCGACATCGAACGTTGGGCGAAGGATGTCTATGCATTCGTTTGCGGCAGATACGGCGAGCAGAATATAGCCGCCTTCATTGTACACCTCGACGAATTAAATCCGCACGTGCATTGTACGCTTCTGCCAATCAAAGACGGGAGGTTTGCGTACAAGGAGATATTCGCCGGAAAGGACAAGTTCGAATATAGCGCGAGGATGAAACAGCTCCATACGGACTTTTTCGCCGAGGTCAACACGAAGTGGGGAATGGAGAGAGGCCGGAGCGTCGCCGAGACCGGCGCACGGCACAGGACGACGGAAGAATACCGCCGTATGCTCTCGGAAGAATGTACCACCATTGAGCAACAGATTGGCCGACATCAGGAAGTCCTGTCCGCCCTCCATTCGGACATTCGGCTGGCAGAGCGCAGAGTCAAAGGTTTGACCTCGATGGTGGAAAACTTGAAAAGGGAGAAGAGCGAAAAAGAGGCTCAACTGTCGGCACTCGAAAATGATATGGATACCCGGAAAGGTGATGCTTTGACCCTATCTGCCGAGAAAGAAAAGCTCGAAAAAGAGCTGACTGCTATCCAAGGGAAACTGGCAGACAAACAGGAGAAGCTACAAACCGCCGACCGACAGCTTTCCGACCTCAAGGCAAACATGGATGCCATTGAGGAACGCACGGAACAGCTCAAGGAGGAAGCCTACGAATACTCCCGTGATGTCCACTCCAAAGTGGACAGCCTACTCAAGGACGTCATGCTGGAAAATATGGTCGATGAGTGGAGGGAACTGTCGGCGCGGATGAAGCCTTCCGAACGGCAACTTTTCGACGACACACTCGTGCGTTCCGTGGCGGAACGGGGAGCGGAAGTCATGCGCTGCGCCACGATGCTCTTTCTCGGTATGGTCGATGATGCCACTACGTTTGCCGAAACACGTGGCGGAGGAGGTGGCGGAAGCGACCTCAAATGGGGACGTGATGAAGACGAGGACAACCGGGCATGGGCGCTTCGCTGCATGAGGATGGCGAGCCGCATGATGCGCCCTTCCATCGGCAAGAAGCCCAAGCGTTGAATGGCAAGGTTTATAATAAAGAATCAGATAAACAACAAATTAAGGATATAAGAATATGACGAAAAATATCATTTTCATTATTGCGGCGCTTTGTTCGCTGCAAGCCCGTGCGGATGTACAACCCACGGAAAGGGATACTGTACACCGCACGTACCGTTACGATGACACAGAACTGCTGCAGCCGTTACAGCCCTTATACCTTGACGGAGTGGTCGTTCCGGCACGGGGAAACGGCAATTGGTTTGTCAGTATCGCCGGAGGTGCGACAGCCTTTCTCGGCACGCCGCTCGGTTGCGAAGACCTGTTCGGGAGGTTGAAACCCTCGTACAGCCTTGCCCTCGGCAAGTGGTTTACCCCGTGGGTAGGTGCACGCATAAATTACAACGGGTTGCAGTTCAAGGACGGCACGCTGGCCGTGCAGGAGTACCATTATCTCCATGCGGATCTGCTGTGGAATGTGCTTGGCGGTAGCTATGTCCGGCAGAAACTGGTGCGCTGGCATCTGGCACCCTTTGCGGGTATCGGACTGCTGCACCATGCGACCAACGGGCATAACCCGTTTGCAATCTCCTACGGCATACAAGGGCAGTATCGCATTTCCAAAAGGGTAAGCGCCCTCATGGAACTCTCCGGTACGACCACCTTCCAAGACTTCGACGGGTATGGCAAGGCGAATCGGTTAGACCACATGCTTTCACTCACTGCCGGATTCTCTTTCCATATCGGCAAGGTCGGCTGGAAACGGGCCATAGACCCAAGCCCCTATATCCGCCGCGATCGGCAGCTCGTCGATTATATCAATGTACTGTCGGAACAGAACAGCCGCTACGCGGGACAGCATGACAAGGATAGCCGGACGCTGGCCGAGCTGAAGAAGATACTGGAAATCGAAGGATTGCTCGACACGTACAGCCATTTCTTCGATGATGACGATGCTATCGAGCGCAAAGGTTATCCGAGGAACAATTACAGCGGGCTGAACTCCCTGCGGGCAAGGTTGAAGAACAAGCATTGGAACGGAAAATCACCATTGGAAGGACAAGCCCCGAATGGGAATGGCCGGGCAGACAGTCTGCAGCACTGGCCGGATAGCGTGCCTGGTCTCGGAACAGGACAGTTCGAGAATCTTCCCGACAGCACTTTGGCAGACTATGCCGTTCGGATGCAGTCCGGACGGGAATGCATCGGTGCTCCCATCTTCTTTTTCTTCGAACTCGGCACGTCGCACCTGACAGACCCCTCCCAATTGGTCAATCTCGACGAACTGGCACGGGTGGCAAAGAAATACGGTCTGAAAGTTAAAGTCACGGGAGCGGCCGATAGTGCGACCGGAACAATTGGTATCAACAATGCCTTGAGTGCTTCGAGAGCCGACTATATCGCCTCGGAGCTGAACAAGCGGGGTTTGTCGCCCGACAGGATGACCAAGACCGGCGAAGGTGGCATTTCCGATTACGCCCCCACGGAAGCCAACCGACATACAAGGGTGGAACTGTTCTTCGGCAAATGTGAAGAAAACGAATGTTCGTCCGTAAACAGGTAGAAAGCAAAGGCCTGTCCGAAAACGAAAAGGTACGCGGGGCGATTGTCGATCCGAATAAGAAATAATTGTAAACAGTAAAAATGATGAGAAACCAATTAATAATAGCTACGACTTTATTTCTTTCCGGTACTTTTGCTTGGGGGCAGGAACCAGCCAAACAATGGTCTTTGGAAGAATGCATCCGCTATGCAATCGAGCATAACATCGATCTGAAGCAGAGAGAGCAGGACCAGGAAAGCCGGAAAGTGGAATTGAACACCAGCAAGTTCAGTTGGTTGCCCGATCTGAATGCCAATGTCGGACAGAACTTCGACTTCGGACGTTCTCCTTCCAAATCGGGTGTGATTGTGGATCAGAACTCGGCCAATACCTCGGCATCCGTCTCTTTGAGCATGCCGATATTCGACGGCTTGCGCATTCCGAACGATATCGCTGCCCGCAAGCTGGACTTGAAAGCGGCTGTCGAAACGTTGAATAAAGCGAAGGAAGACTTGTCGATCAATGTCGCTTCCTACTATTTGCAGGTTTTGTATAATAAGGAAGTCCAGAAGATTGCCGAGTTGCAGGTCGCGCTGAGCAATGAACAGGTCGTGAAAACCGAAGCATTGGTAAAGAACGGGAAAGTCCCCCTTTCCCAGTTATACGACATGAAAGCGCAACTGGCGAAGGACGAAGTCTCGCTGACCGAAGCGCGCAACAATGTGAAACTCGCCTTGCTCGACCTGACGCAAAGCCTCGAACTGGAGCGCGACGGCGAGAATTTCGACATCGTGGTCCCTCAATTCGAAGATGCCGTCGAACGCTATATGAGCAGCATCCTCCCTCCGGACAATGTCTATGACCATGCCGTCGCCTTCAAGCCGCAGATCAAGGAGCAGGAATATCTCTTGGAAAGCCAGAAGAAGATGCTGAAAGTGGCGCAGTCCGGTTACTATCCGAAACTGAATTTCGGCGCCAGCTACAGCAACGGCTATTACCATTATTCCGGCGATGGCGACTATACGAACCTGGCTTTTAACGACCAGTTGAAGAATAACGGGCGTAAGACGATCGGCTTCAGCCTGAGCATCCCTTTGTTCAACCGTTTCCAGGTTCGCAACAGTGTCCGCTCCGCTCGTATCAATATCCGCAACCGCGAGTTGATGATGGAGAATACAAAGAAAGCCTTATATAAGGAAATCCAGCAGGCTTTCTATAATGCAACCGCCGCCCAGGAGAAATATAACGCATCCGACAAATCGGTCATCGCCAGCAAAGAAGCATTTTCGTATGCCGAAGACCGCTATGCCGCCGGCAAAAGCACCGTTTTCGAGTATAGCGAGGCCAAGACGAAATATGCCCAGAGCTTGTCCGAGCAGGCACAATCCAAGTATGACTTCATTTTCCGTGCCAAGATCCTGGACTTCTATAATGGTACACCAATAACACTATAACATATTTAGTTTAGACACATTTGTTTAGAAAGAAGGAGGTTCCCGTGAGGAAATCTCCTTTTTGTTTATAAATGAAAAAAGCGTATTAGGGATGTAAAAGAGAAGAAACACACCTGTAACATCCGGCCTCTACTTTTGCAGCATTAAAAAACAATTTATGATGAATATTGCATCTTATTTGAAAAACAGACAATTATGTGTCTTGTCTGTAGGATTGCTTACTTGTTGTTCTTCTTTACCACTTTACGCCGGAGTGACAGGAAAAGCCCCGATTACGAATCAAGTCAGGACGAAAATCCAGGTAAAGGGTGTCGTGACGGATAAAAGCGGCGAACCTCTTATCGGTGCAACCATTGTCGAGAAAGCCAGCGGCAACGGTACGATTGCAGATCCGGACGGGAACTTCAACTTGGCAGTCTCGTCGGATGCCGTGCTTGAAATCAGCTTTATCGGGTATAAGTCCCAGCAAATCCAAGTGAACGGAAAAACGACGTTTAGCATTGTCCTTGAAGAAGACGCCGAGAACCTGGAGGAAGTCGTCGTTGTCGGTTATGGCGTGCAGCGCAAAGTGAACCTCTCCGGTTCGGTAGACCAGATCAACGCCAAACAGTTGGAAGCCCGTCCGATCACCAATATATCCAAGGGCTTGCAAGGAATGGTCCCGAACTTGAACATCGATTTCACCAGTGGTGAACCGGGTCAAGCTGCAAAGATCAACATCCGTGGCGAGGCCTCCATCAATGGCGGCAGCCCGTTGATCCTGATCGACGGCGTAGCCTCGGATGCTGAAGAGCTGAACCGTTTGTTGCCGGAGGATATCGAGACTCTTTCCGTCTTGAAGGACGCTTCTTCGGCCGCCATCTACGGAGCGCGTGCGGCGTTTGGTGTCATCCTTATCACGACCAAGCAAGGAAAAGGCGATCGTATCCAAGTGGATTACAACAACAACTTTTCATGGAAGCGCCCCTCTGTTTTGCCGGATAAGACATCCGATCCTTATATCTATTTGAAGCTGAAGAATATTGCGGTGTTGAACACTCCCTGGAGTTCGGGCCACGTTGCCAACGACGAACGTCTGGAGTGGGCGCGTCAGCGTTCGGACAATCCGGACGGGAGTGATCCGGTCCGGCTCAATCCGCTGGATGAGACCCAATGGGAATATATGGGCAATCGGAACTGGACGGACTACTTCCTGAATAAAAGCACATTCAGCCAGACGCACCAGGTCTCGGTTTCGGGATCGAGCGAGAAAACCCGTTTCTACCTGTCGGGCGGCATGGATGACGAGAACGGCATCTTGTCCGGTGTCGTCAAGAACGACAACTATCGGCGCTACAGCATGCGTGGCAAAGTCAGCTACGACATCTGGAAGTGGTTGACCTTGTCCAACAACACCTCTTATGTCGCAACCGAACGCGTTCGCCCCAGCTATCTTTCCAGCCGGGGGGAACCCTATATCGACAGCAACGGGATCCGCCAGAAAGGGTATAACGATTCCGATATGTCTCTTTTCTATAATCTGGCTCCTACGGATTGGGATAAGAACCCGGATGGGACGTGGGCCAATACCGAAGCGGGCATTACGATGGCGAAGCTGATCGACGGAGGCGAGGAAAACAGCAAATACAACCGCATACAGAGCACCTTCTCTGCCGAAATGTCGTTTTGGGAAAAGATGCTTCGGGTGAATGCCAACTTCACTTTTATGAAGGGAAGCGAAGAGTATGACTGGTTCAAGAACAAATATACGATCGGTTACGGGCCGGATGATATCCGGCAGCTGGGCGATAGCAAAGCCTATAAAAGCACGACAAACGATTTTTACAGCGTGTTGGATCTGTATGCGACCTTCAACAAAGGCTTCGGCAAGCACTACGTGACCGGTATCTTGGGCTACAACCAGGAATACAGCCGCTGGGACTGGTACAAGGCCGAGCGGGAAGGGATCATCTCCACTTCGTTGCCCACGATCGGGCTGGCTTCCGGCGACCAGCTGGTCAGCGAGCAATATGCCGACTGGGCCATCCGAGGCCTGTTTTTCCGTGCCAACTACACCTACGATAACCGATACATCGTGGAGCTGAACGGACGTTATGACGGGACCTCCCGCTTCCCGAAAGAAAAGCGCTATGGCTTCTTCCCCTCCGCATCCGCAGCTTGGCGTGTAGATGCAGAGCCGTTTTTCGAATCCATGCGATCGATGTTCAGCCAATTGAAAGTCCGTGCTTCCTACGGGTCGTTGGGCAACCAGCTTGTCGGGGAATACGGATACATCCCGGCCATGAGTTCGACGATCGGCAGCTATATGATCGGCGGAAAATTGCAACAGACCGTTTTGCCTCCTTCGCTCGTCTCCTCTGATTATACATGGGAAGAAGTCCGCACGTTGAACGGCGGGGTCGATCTGGGGCTGCTGGATAACAAGCTGACGGCGACCTTCGATATCTATCGCCGCGACACGAAAGGCATGTTGACGCAAGGCAAAGAGCTGCCCGGCGTGCTGGGAGCGACCGAGCCGAAAGAGAACGCGGCCGACATGAAGACGACCGGATGGGAACTGACCGTCGGCTACAGGGACCAGTTCCAGCTGGAGGGAAAGCCCTTCGACTGGGGTGTGAAGTTCATGTTGTCGGACAATCGTTCCTACATCACCAAGTTTGACAACGAAAACAAGCTGCTTTCTCAATATTACAAAGGACAGGAATTAGGCGAAATCTGGGGTTTGCAGAGCGACGGCTTCTTCCAGAACGCAGAAGAGATCAAAAATCTGTACGAAACCGAAATCATTCCTTGGGGAGCGTTGGACATCGTAGCCGGATGGCCGAAATACAAAGACCTGAACGGCGATAAGAAAATAACGAAAGGCACTTCGGTCGATGATCCGGGCGATTTGAGCGTCATCGGAAATTCCTCTCCGCGCTTCAGCTTCGGCTTCAATCTGAACGCCGAGTGGAACGGTTTCGACGTGTCGGCCTTTTTTCAGGGTATCGCCAAGCGTGACTACTATCCGCTCAGCTACCTCTATTGGGGCTTTTACCAGCAACCCTATGCCGGCGGCACCTTGCATACGTTCGATTTCTACCGCCCGACGGCCGACAGCGATGTCGACATGGCCAAGCACTCGCAATCCTATATTGCGGCCGGACTGGCTGATCAGAACCTGAACGCCAAATACCCGGTCCTCCAATCGTGGCTGGCCGACAAGAATTTGGGAACCAGCACGACCAGCGCGATGGGATTGGCCATACCCCAGACCGGATACCTGCTGAACGGAGCCTACCTGCGGGTCAAGAACATCACGGTCGGCTACACGCTGCCTGCCGAACTGACCAAGAAGGTCCGCTTGAGCCGCGTCCGCGTGTTTGTCAGCGGTGACAATATCTTCGAATGGAGCGCCTTGAAGAAGTATTTCGATCCGGAAGCCGTGACCGACGCCTCCCAATTCGGATATGTCTATCCTTTCAACCGCCAGTATTCATTCGGCCTCAATGTGACATTCTAACATATATAAAAAACAAACAGATGATGAAACAAAATATATCTCGACTGGCCCTTTCGGCAATCGCCCTGCTGGCGGTTTCGTGCAACGACAGCTTCATGGACCGGCAACCCCAGACGGAAATCGGCGTGAGCAGCTACTTCAATACAGAAGAAGACTTGAAAATGTACTGCTATAATCTCTATGATTTCCCGAACTTCAACAACTACACGGCTGATGCCGGGACAGACAACCAGGCCACGACCGACGTGGTGGAGGTGAAAAACATCATGCTCTCGGCCAACCCGACCTCGATGACTGTCAACGCCGGATGGGACTGGAGCCGCCTGCGCACGATCAACTTGTTTCTCGAAAACTGCGAAAGAGCCTCCGTCTCGGACGACGTGCTGGCTCACTACCAAGGTATCGCCCGTTTCTTCCGTGCCCGTTTCTATATGGACAAAGTGAAGGCCTATTCGGATGTGCCTTGGTACGACAAGTCGTTGACGACATCGGACGAGGACTTGTACAAGGCGCGTGATTCGCGCGACTTCGTCGTCCAGAAGATCTTCGAAGACTATACGTTCGCTGCCGAACACGTGAAGACGCAACAAGAAAGCGGCGCCGTCGACAAGTGGACCGTGCTGACCTACATGGCCCGCCATGCCCTGTACGAAGGCACCTATCGCAAATACCACGACGAGCTGGGCCTGGAAAACACAGCCGGCACCTACCTGCAGATAGCAGCCGATGCGGCCGAACAGATCATGAACGACGGCGGTTTCAGCCTCTATTCGACCGGAAGCCCCGAAACAGACTATCATGCCCTTTTCGAAAGCTCGGACCTGACAGCCAACAGCGAGGTGATCCTGACGCGTGTCTTCGACCGCAAAATTAGCAGCAACGGTTTCTGGGCCTTTATGTTCGGCAACTATATCCCGTGCCCGACGAAAGACTTGGTGCAGTCCTACCTGATGAAGGACGGCTCCTACTACTCTTCGCAGCCGGGCTATGCCAACAAGCAGTTTGTCGAGGAGTTCGCCAACCGCGATCCCCGCATGTCGCAGACCTTGGCCTATCCGGGCTGGGAGCTGGTCAACACCATGACCTACGCGCCGGGCGCCGGGATCTACGTGCAGAATCTGAACAAGAACTTTTCCGGTTACCATCAGATCAAGGGCTTTGTCAACAACAAGGATGAAGATTTCTATTTGGGCATCGATGTTCCCGTCCTGCGTTATGCCGAGGTGCTGCTGACCTATGCCGAAGCCCGTGCCGAACTGGGGCAGCTGACGCAGGCCGACCTCGACCGCTCGATCAACCTGCTGCGCGACCGTGTCGGCCTCCCGCACCTGTCGGCCAGCCCGGCGGCCGACCCGGTGATGCAAAGCCGTTTCCCGGCGATCGCTCCCGTCTTGCAGGAGATACGCCGCGAACGTCGTGTCGAACTGGCGCTCGAAGGATTCCGCTATGACGACCTCATGCGCTGGAAAGCCGGCAAATTGCTGGAACATGAACCGGAAGGCATCTATTTCCCCTCGCTCGGCAAGTTCGACCTGACGGGCGACGGCGTGGAAGACATCTACCTGATCCCCTCCTCGCAGGACATCCCGGCGGAAGCCGACAAGGAGGCCAACTCGTTGGGCAAGAAATTGGTGTATTACAGGACCGGGACGATCGACGACGGAAACGCGACGGTCTACCTGAAAAACGGGACCAGCGGCAATATACAGACCATCCGGGACTTAGGGACCTTCATGGAGCCGAAGTACTACTACCGGCCGATTCCGAAACACGAGATGGACCTGAACCCCCAGTTAGGACCCCAGCTTTTCGGATGGGAATAAAGTCGAATGAAAAGCATAACCTGAAAAAAACGAATCATATGGATCGAAAAAGATTTTTACAACTCTCCGGTCTCTTGCTCCCGCTGCCTTTCATCGGCTGCGGTACGAAGCCGGAAGCGGAAGCTCCGAAGGAAGAAACCCCTAAGAAGGACAAGCTCACGTTTGCCTTTCTGACCGACGTGCACTTGAGCCGCGACAACCGCGGCGAGGGCAACGACGGGCTGGCCCGGGCCCTTGAAGATACCAAAGCCCGGCAAGCCGACTTCCTCCTCTTCGGAGGTGACAACGTGGAGACGGACCACATGAAAAAGGAAGAGGCCGACGTGGCCGAAGAGTTGCACGCCCGTTTCAAGAAAATCGTCGACGCGAGCGGGCAGGAGTGCCACTTCACGATCGGCAACCACGACCGCTATTATTTTAGCGACGGCGAAGACGACAAGACCGGATACAAGACGTTCGAGAAGCACCTCGGCGCGAGCTATACCTCTTTCGACCGCCAAGGCGTCCATTTCATCACGCTGAACAGCCTGAACCCCGACCCCGACGGACGCTATTCCATCGGAGCCGAACAGGCGGAATGGTTGAAGGCCGACCTCGAGGCCACCGGCAAGGCGACACCCGTCGTCGTCGCGCTGCATGTCCCGATGCTTTCCCTCTACTACCCGGTCGTGGACGGCACTTTCAAGAATGCGGACATGATCACCGACTTCAAGCCGGTCTTCGAGCTGCTGAACGGCTACAACCTTAAACTGGTCTTGCAGGGACACCAGCACCTGCACGAGGAGATCTGCGAACGCGACCGCTGGTTCGTCACCGCAGGCGCCGTCTCGGCTTATTGGTGGGGCGGCCCCTTCCTCGAAACCGAAGAAGGCTACCTGCTGGTACACGTCGACGACGCAGACCATTTCACCTGGGAATATATCGACTATGGATGGGAAGCCAAAAAAACTCCTAAAACAGAATAAGATCATGAAAAAGACAAAAGTATTGGTTTTTGCCGCCTTGCTGACAGGTGGCGTATGCATGCAGGCGCAAGAGGCGGCCTTGCCCAAACAAATTAAAATAGGAAAAGAGCGTGTGAAGGCACGCCGGGAGCTCCGCCTGCCGGAGATCGACGGATACCAGTTGCTGAAATGCGATTTCCATGTCCATACCATCTTCTCCGACGGGATCGTCTGGCCGACCCTGCGCGTGCAGGAAGCCTGGGAAGAGGGGCTCGACGCGATCGCCATCACCGACCACATCGAAGGACAGCCCGCCCGACAGCATGTCGGCAAAGGGCACAACAACGCCTTCGACATGGCCAAGGAAGAGGCCGCCCGCCGGAACATCATCTTGGTGAAAGGCGGCGAGATCACCCGCTCGATGCCTCCCGGACACCTGAACGCCTTGTTTGTCGAAGACGTGGACGCCCTCGACCAGCCGGACTACATGAAGGCGATCGAAGCCGCCCACAAGCAGGGTGCCTTCATCCAGTGGAACCACCCGGGCTGGGGCGTGGACAGCATCATGTGGCACGACGTGCACGAAGACCTCTATCGCAAAGGCTGGCTGAACGGCATCGAGGTCTACAACGAGTTTGAATGGTATCCCGTCGCGCTCGGCTGGGCGAACGAGAAGGATTTGACGCTGTTCGGCAACACCGACGTGCACGACGTGGTCGAACGCCTCTACGACTTCCGGCAGACAGACCACCGCCCCATGACCTTGGTCCTGTCGAAAGACCGCACCTCCGATGGCATCAAAGAGGCCCTGTTCGCCCGGCGGACGCTGGTCTATTTCTACGACACGCTGATGGGCCGCGAAGAGCTGCTGCAGAAAGTATTCGAGGCCTCCCTCCGGGTGTCTCCCGTCTACTATTCGACCGACAAGCGTCGCTACCTGCAGATCGAGAACACCTCCGATCTCCCCTTCCGCCTCTGCAAGACGGACCTTGACATCCGTCCGATGTATCATAGGCTCTTCAATAGGATTGAGGCCCACGTCTGCATATGTTTCGTGGCGTACACGATCATGCTGGAGTTGGAGCGCGTCCTGAAAACTGCCGGTACTAGGATCACCTTGGACAGGGCCCGCTTCCTCGCGGAGAAAATATATCAGATCGATTACATCAATCCATACGACAACAAGCGAAAGTCAGTGCTCCAGCACACCAAAGAGGAGCCAGAAGTCACCGAGTTGCTTGACATCATCTCGGCCAACTGCTAAAATAGGTGTCCCATTGCGGAAAACAGGAAATGAGCCGTGGCAGATAAGATGTTGATAATAAGCGAC
>OMAS01000912.1_pt1 | contig 13998 bp, 9 predicted proteins | sample 1674031 | NCBI WGS metagenome assembly OMAS01 (sample SAMEA103958138, study PRJEB25191) | human gut metagenome | biome: human-associated habitat [ENVO:00009003]; feature: intestine environment [ENVO:2100002]; material: feces | place: Germany | collected 2013/2015 | reverse complement strand
TTTCCGGTAACGTGACCAAAGAAAATATTGAACGGATCAAAGGACTTGGTGTTGATTATGTTTCCAGTGGGGCACTGACACATTCCGCACCGATCTTAGATCTTTCCCTTAAGAATCTACATCCAATTTCCTAAGAAAGAAGGCAGTGTATGAGTGGAGAAGCAAGAAGGGAGAAAATGGTTGATATTCTGCGGAATGCCAAAAAGCCGGTTTCCGGAAAGGCATTAGCAGAAAAATTAGAAGTCAGCCGACAGGTCATTGTGCAGGATGTTGCACTTCTTCGGGCAAATGGAAAAAATATATTCTCGACCAACCGGGGGTATCTGATACAGGAAGATGAGGAGACAACCCGTGTATTTAAGGTACAGCATGAAGATGATGAGGTTGAAAAAGAGCTGACAACGATTGTGGATCTCGGAGGAACCGTTGAGGATGTATTTGTATATCATAAGGTATACGGAGTGCTTCGGGCAGAGATGAATATCAAATCCCGTATGGATATCCGCAATTATATGGAGGAGATCCGTTCCGGGAAATCCAGTCTGCTGAAAAATGTTACTTCCGGATATCATTATCATACGGTCCGGGCGGAACGCGTGGAAATTCTGGATATGATTCAGGAGGAATTGCAGAAGAAGGGGCTCCTTGCAAAACTACAGGACTATGAACCTGTTGATTTTTGGGGACAGAATAATTATAATGAGTAAATGACTACTATTGTGATTATTGATAAGAAGTCAGGGAAAGAATAAAAAGGAGAAGGATGGAATGAGCGACGAGTTTACAACAAACGAAAACGGTTCAAAAACACCGGAGGAAACAAACTTTCAGGATTATACGGCACCGGAAAATGAGATCGTACAGAATGAAACATCACAGATGACGCAGGAACAGCCGGAGACTTCTTATGGAGCAACATCGGCAGAGGAAAATCCGCAGCCGGACAATACGGCATATGCGTATGGACAGACTGCGTACCAGCAGGCATATCAGAGTGAACAGTCACAGCCGAATGCATATCAGCAGGCATATTACGGACAGACACAGGCAAAGGGAACAGGAACCGGATTTGGAATTGCCTCACTGGTTCTTGGAATTTTATCTGTTTTTACATTTGCATGCTGCATCAATTATATTCTGGCAGTGCTTGCGATTATTTTCGGTATTGTGCAGATGGTAAAGAACGAGAAAAAGGGGCTGGCGATTGGTGGAATTATTACAGCAGTGATTTCGATTGTTCTTGGGATTGCCGTTTCGCTTTATGCTGTAAATATTGCGGAAAAAATGCAGGATCCGGACAGTCCGTTTTATCAGTATTTTGAAGAGTATGAGCAGAAACTGGAAGAAGGAAAGAGTTCTTTCTAGTCGGTAGTTATAAAAAGGAGAACCTGTTTTACAGGTTCTCCTTTATTCGTATATCGATGTCTGTGTAGTGGAATTCTTCGCAGGAGATGCCCTCAATCAGATAACGGGAGAGCAATTCTACCGGAAGGTATCCCTGCTTGTATGGCTGCTGGCAGATGGTAGCAGTGATAATGCCATCATCGAGCAGTTTTTTTGTGGAAGGAACACAGTCGTAAGTAAAGATACGCATGGCATCGATCCGGCCGCTTTCGACTGCGGCACGGCATCCGCCTGCTACACCGCCGGCTGCAAAATACAGCACATTGATTTCGGGGTGTGAAGCCAGCATTTCTTTGACTTTTTCATAACTTTCATTATCATCATCATGATTTTCTATTGTTTCCACGATATGAATACGTTCGCCCTTTTCGGAAAGCGTTGAAGTGAAACCCTCGATACGATCGGAGTGACAGAGTACATGTGACGAACCGGTTACAATACCAATATGAATTTCCCCGAATGTCATCAGAGAAACCAGTCCGGCAGCAGTCTGTCCGGACAGGCGGTAATTACTTCCGACATATGCGATCCTGCGGGACAGAATATCGGTGTTTACGGTAATGACCGGAATGTTCATTTCTGTGAGGCGGTCGATTTCCGCGGCAATATATAAAGAATTGAATGGTGCGATAACTAATCCGTTGACGCCTTCCGCAAGCAGTGCTTCCATGGTATTAAACTGTTCGGTCTCATCAAATGGAACCTGACGGATAAGAACGGTGAAATTATAGGCAGATAATTCTTTTGCTTTGGCATTTACGCCTTCAAGAACTTCACTGAAAAAAGGATTGGAATCGGGAAATAAAATAACACCGATTTTCAGATTCTTTTTCTGTGCAGCAAGCATCAGTCCTGCTTTGTTGGGTTTATAGTTTAATTTTTCTGCAATTTCACGTACACGGGCTGCAGTATTGGCATTGACGGAACCGCGGTTGTTCAGTACACGGTCAACCGTACCGCGAGAAACACCTGCCATTTCAGCAATCTGTTTTATAGTGGCCATGTCGTTCCCCCTTGTTGAATTTTTCCTGAATAACTCTTACAAGGGTAGCATTGATAAGGTAAAATGTCAATTGAAATACAGAAAATGTGTGCGTGCACGACAAGAGTGGGGAAAGTTACTGTACGCTTTCCACAAAATAAGTGCAACCGGTTTGGAAGAAATCACGAAAAAGAGAAAAAATTTCGGAAAACAGTTGAAAATATCAGCGCATCGTTGTAGGATATGAGTAGAAACGTGCACGAGCACAAAATTAACATTTCAGAATTGAGGGTTATCATGAATTACATAGGAATTGATCTGGGAACTTCTGCTGTTAAACTTCTTTTGATGGAGGGCAGTGGAAAAATTTTAAAGATCGTCAGTCGTGAATATCCAATCTGTTTTCCAAAACCGGGATGGTCGGAGCAGAATCCATATGACTGGTTTACACAGTCAATGGATGGGCTGAAGGAATTGCTGGATGGTACAGACAGGAGTCTGGTAGCCGGCATCAGCTTTGGCGGACAGATGCATGGACTTGTAGCACTGGACGATAAGGATGAAGTGATTCGTCCGGCAATTCTCTGGAACGACGGAAGGACGACAAAAGAGTGCGATTATTTAAATCAGGTAATTGGGAAGGAACGTCTTTCTGCATACACAGCCAATATTTCATTTACCGGATTTACTGCGCCGAAAGTACTCTGGATGAAAAACAATGAACCGGAGAATTTTGCAAAGATTCATAAAATTATGCTGCCAAAGGATTATTTGGCATTTCGCCTGAGCGGCAATTACAGTACGGATGTATCGGATGCGTCCGGAACACTGTTCTTTGATGTAAAGAATCGCTGCTGGTCAGAAGAAATGTGTGAGATCTGCAGTATTAAAACAAGCTGGCTTCCAAAAGTATACGAAAGTTATGAAGAAGTTGGAACGCTGCTTCCGGAACTGGCGAAGGAACTCGGCGTATCGGATCAGGTAAAAATTGTAGCCGGAGCCGGAGACAATGCGGCAGCGGCTGTGGGAACCGGAACCGTTGGAGATGGTGCATGTAACATTTCTTTGGGAACGAGCGGAACCGTATTTATTTCTTCCGATAAATTCGGAGTGGACGAAAATAATGCACTGCATTCGTTCGACCATGCGGATGGAAGTTATCATCTGATGGGCTGCATGCTTTCTGCAGCATCCTGTAATAAATGGTGGATGGATGATATTATCGGCACAAAGGATTATGGCGCAGAACAGGAAAATATTACGAAGCTTGGAGAAAACCATGTATTTTTCCTTCCATATCTGATGGGGGAGCGGTCTCCGCACAATGATCCGAATGCAAGAGGTACTTTTATCGGTCTGACCATGGATACTACCAGAGCGGATATGACACAGGCGGTACTCGAAGGTGTGGCATTTGCCTTAAGGGATTCTTTTGAGGTGGCACGTTCACTCGGCATTCATATTGCCCGTACCCGTATTTGCGGTGGAGGGGCAAAGAGTCCGCTGTGGAAAAAGATTGTGGCAAATGTGCTCAATATTCCGGTAGATATTCCGGAAAATGAACAGGGACCGTCAATGGGTGGCGCAATGCTTGCAGCAGTAGCTTGTGGAGAATACCCGACCGTCCGCGATGCAGCAGAGGCAATTGTAAAACTGACCGATACGGTAGAACCGGAACCGGAGCTTGCAGCAAAATATGAAGAGCGTTATCAGAAGTTCCGTAAGATTTATCCGGCATGCAGGGATCTGTTTCAGGAACTTGCAAAATAAAATCATATCATCGTATCTAACAAAAAATTAAAATGATTACATACAACAAGGAGGCAAAATCATGATTAATATTCCAGAAGTAAAAGTAGGTATCGTTGCAGTCAGCCGTGACTGTTTCCCGGAGTCTCTTTCCGTAAACCGCAGAAAGGCGCTGATCAAAGCATATACAGACAAGTATGATGCAAAGGATATTTATGAGTGTCCGGTCTGCATCGTAGAGAGTGAAATTCATATGGAGCAGGCGCTGGCAGATATTAAAGCAGCAGGATGCAATGCGCTGTGTGTATACCTTGGAAACTTCGGACCGGAAATTTCCGAGACCATGCTTGCAAAATATTTTGATGGACCAAAGATGTTTGTTGCAGCAGCAGAGGAGTCCCAGAACAATCTGGTTCAGGGACGTGGAGATGCATACTGCGGTATGTTAAATGCAAGTTACAACTTAAAACTTCGCAATGTCGGTGCTTACATTCCGGAATATCCGGTTGGAGATGCAGAGGATTGCGCAGATATGATTCACGACTTTTTACCGATTGCAAGAGCAGTAGAAGGACTTGCAAACTTAAAAATCATTTCCTTTGGACCAAGACCAACGAATTTCCTTGCATGCAATGCTCCAATCCAGCAGCTTTATAATCTGGGCGTGGAAATTGAGGAAAATTCAGAGCTGGATCTGTTTGAGGCATTCAACAACCACGCAGGAGATCAGCGTATTCCGGAGGTTGTTGCAGATATGAAAGCAGAACTCGGTGAGGGAAACAAAAAGCCGGAGATTTTAGAGAAACTTGCACAGTATGAACTGACACTGCTTGACTGGATTGAGGCGCACAAAGGTTCCCGTAAATATATTGCAATTGCAGGAAAATGCTGGCCGGCATTCCAGACACAGTTTGGATTTGTTCCGTGCTATGTCAACAGTCGTCTGACCGGAAGAGGCATTCCGGTATCCTGCGAGGTAGATATTTACGGCGCACTGAGTGAGTTTATCGGCACCTGCGTGAGCGAGGATGCTGTCACACTGCTCGACATCAATAACTCCGTTCCGAAGGATATGTACAAAGAGTCGATCGAGGGCAAGTTTGACTATACACATAAAGATACATTTATGGGATTCCATTGTGGCAATACCTGTTCAAAGAAGCTGGCATCCTGTGAGATGAAAAACCAGATGATCATGGCAAGAAGCCTTCCTGTCGAAGTAACAAACGGTACCCTTGAGGGAGATATTGCACCGGGCGATATCACATTCTACCGCCTGCAGTCCACTTCCGACAATAAGCTGCGCGCGTATGTGGCACAGGGAGAAGTCCTTCCGGTTGCAACCCGTTCGTTCGGAAGCATTGGCGTATTTGCCATTCATGAGATGGGACGTTTCTACCGTCACGTTCTGATCGAGAAGAATTATCCGCATCACGGAGCGGTTGCATTCGGACATTACGGAAAGGCTCTGTTTGAGGTATTTAAGTATATTGGGGTTCCGATGGAGGACATCAATTACAACCAGCCGGCATCTCTGCCTTATCCGACGGAGAATCCGTTCGCATAAAGAAAAATAATATGGGAATAAGCACCAGCTTGGGCCTGTAGATGTCTGCAGGTTAAGCTGGTGCTTTTTAAATGGGAGTTTCATCCCAAAGATACCCAGTGAAACAGGAAAACTAAAATCATTTGGCAGGTAATTCATCCGGCAGCAATACAGAAAATGACAACAGTTCAACTGTGATACCGGCTCCGGTGAATGGGGCGGACGGATACAGTGTTTACACATCCGTATGCAACGGCAAAAATAATTTTAAGAAACAGAAGGAGACGGTAAACGGAACAAAGTAAAATTTCAGATTTTCAAAAAAAGAAAAAGTATGGTATTATAAAACCGGCATCACGGATGCCGGTTCTATAATAAAAATCTGAGGTGATTGTACAATGAAACAGGAAAATTATATACGTGGCATGATAATGATCATTTTGTCGGCATTCTTTTTTGCGTGTATGAATGTGAGTGTGCGGCTGGCGGGAGATCTGCCGTCCGTACAGAAAAGTTTTTTTCGGAATCTGGTAGCTGCATTTTTTGCGGCAATTATTCTTATCAAAAATCAAACAGCACCTAAGGTGGAAAAAACACAGTGGGGTTCACTGTTTTTACGCTGTGCATTTGGGACACTTGGAATTCTTTGTAATTTCTACGCGATTGATCACCTGCTGGTGGCAGATGCTTCTATTTTAAATAAATTATCTCCCTTTTTTGCAATTATTTTTTCCTTCCTGTTATTAAAAGAAAAGATAAAACCAGCTCAGGCAATGTGCGTTATACTGGCATTTGTCGGCTGTTTGTTTGTGGTAAAACCGGGGTTTGAAAATGCACATCTGATCCCTGCGCTTATTGGCGTATGCGGAGGACTGGGGGCAGGAATCGCATATACAATGGTGCGGAAGATGGGTACACACGGAGTAAAGGGACCGGTCATTGTGTTTTATTTTTCCTGCTTTTCCTGTATTATTGTGATACCGTGGATCGTATTTCATTATCAGCCGATGTCACTGCGGCAGTTGTTGACGCTGCTTCTTGCGGGACTTTTTGCAGCGGGAGGACAGTTTACGATCACCGCAGCATATACCTATGCACCCGCCGGAAAAATTTCTATTTTTGATTATTCACAGATTATTTTTGCAACATTACTTGGATTTCTTTTATTCGCGGAGATTCCGGATCGATACAGTCTGATAGGATATGGATTGATCATTCTGGCTTCACTGGGAAATTTTCTGTATAACTGGAAACACAAAGATTAAAGGAGTATTCACATGTCGATTATTTCATTCCGGTGTCATACAACCATACATCTGGCACCATTGGTAAATCAGGAAACGATTCATCAGGATATGGATAGGGGACAGCAGCTTATGTCAAGGATCAATCAGGGAATCCTTAGGGAGATAAAGCCAAAAAACCCACTGGTTGAATGGTATTACTGGAAGGACAAACACACAGTTTCGGATGTCACAGAGCATAGTTTGTTTAAGATGGCGCAGGGGATGCTGTCCCCCGTGGAAAATGATAATTACCGGTTGGAAGAGATTGAAGAATTAAATAATGCATGGGCAGTTTATGATAAAAAACTGAACACATTTTTTGCGTTTGACCCGGCAATTACGACATTGCAAAAAGATGAGAAGCGAAACCGTGTGCTGGTAGTCTGTGAAGACAAGGAACGTGGGCTGATTGATGTCATTGAAGCGGGAGCCCTGCTGCTTGAGTGTCTGCGTGCATTTACAGGGATAGAAGAACTTTGCTTTCTTCCGCTCAACCCGGACTACTATATATGGACAGGAACGGTGACTGGGATTGACGGATTGAAGATGCGCAGTAATGGATATGCCGGTACCTGGCTGCTTCTGCAGAGTGAAAGCCAGGTGAAGAAATTGCGGATGCTTGCAACAATTTACAGTATGGATTACCCGGATCTGGTAGATTCGGATGAACTGGCACGCAGACTGGCAAAGGAGGAAGCCGCAGGGCAGTGCATCCGAAGCAGGCATGGGATCGTGCTGTTTACGGAAGAGGGACTTGTGTATATGGATGGAACAAATCCGGACAATGACTGGGAACTGAAGTATCCAATTTATGAGAATGACTGTTATTATGAGATGCTGAGATTTGCTTACCGGAAACAGGTATCCGGGGAACTGGAAAATTACTGTGCATGGAAAGCCTGGCTGAACAAGGATTTTACTTGACATCTGAAAGAATCATTACTATACTTAAAACCAAAGGTGAAAAACGAAGACGAAGACAGTAACTGTGATAGGAAAGTCAAAGAGAGTTGGAACAGGTGAGAGCCAATACGAGTAATATGACAGTGAAAATCACTTCCGAGTTGCGGATCGAAATCCCAGGAGAGTAGAGTTCGACGTATTTCCAGCGTTATGGGAACGAAGTATGCAAATCCTTTTTGAATAAGGGATTTAAGTACATGGTAATCAGGTGGTATAACGTGACCCCGCGTCCTAATTACTGGACGTGGGGATTTTTTATTTCAGAATCATAAATGCAGGAGGAAAATATGTACAACAAAGTAGATACCAATATGAACTTTGTCGATCGCGAAAAAGAAACGGAAAAATTCTGGCGCGAAAATGATATCTTCAAAAAATCCATGGAGAACCGTAAGGAAGGCGAGACTTACACATTTTATGACGGACCGCCTACGGCAAACGGAAAACCACATATCGGACATGTAGAGACACGTACCATCAAGGATATGATTCCAAGATTCCAGACCATGAAAGGAAAGTACGTCCCACGGAAAGCCGGATGGGATACCCATGGTCTTCCGGTAGAAATCGAAGTGGAGAAACTTCTTGGACTGGATGGAAAGGATCAGATCGAAGCATATGGTCTTGAGCCATTCATCAAAAAGTGTAAAGAATCCGTCTGGAAATACAAGGGTATGTGGGAAGATTTCTCAAATACGGTAGGTTTCTGGGCTGATATGGACAATCCATACGTTACCTATGATGACAATTTCATTGAATCCGAGTGGTGGGCATTAAAAGAGATCTGGAACAAAGGACTTCTCTACAAGGGATTCAAGATCGTGCCTTATTGTCCTCGGTGTGGGACTCCGCTTTCCGCACAGGAAGTTGCACAGGGATATAAATTAGTAAAAGAAAAATCTGCAGTTGTCCGTTTTAAGGTTGCCGGAGAGGATGCGTATTTTCTGGCATGGACCACAACTCCGTGGACACTGCCAAGTAACGTGGCACTCTGTGTAAACCCGAATGATACTTATATTAAGGTAAAAGCTGTGGACGGCTACACATATTATCTGGCAGAGGCACTGGCAGACAAGGTACTTTCTCCACTGTTATCCAAAGAGGACAAAGAGGCAGGAAAGAAAGCTTACGAAGTGCTGGAAACCTGCAAGGGAAAGGATCTTGAGTACAAAGAATATGAGCCGCTTTATGCCTGTGCAAAGGAACTGGCAGATAAGCAGGGAAAGAAAGGATTCTTTGTCACCTGTGATACTTATGTCACCATGTCCGATGGTACCGGAATCGTTCATATCGCACCGGCATTTGGTGAGGATGATGCCAATGTCGGAAGAAACTATGACCTTCCGTTCGTACAGTTTGTAAACGGAAAAGGAGAGCTGACCGAGGAGACACCGTTTGCCGGTATGTGGGTAAAAGATGCCGATCCGGAAGTATTAAAGGATTTGAGTGCAAGAAAGCAGCTTTTTGATGCACCGAAGTTTGAACATGAGTATCCACACTGCTGGAGATGTGACAAGCCTCTGATCTACTATGCAAGAGAGTCCTGGTACATCAAGGAGACCGCGGTAAAGGATGATCTGATCCGAAATAATAATACGGTCAACTGGATTCCGGAATCTATCGGTTCCGGCCGTTTCGGAAACTGGCTGGAGAACATTCAGGACTGGGCAATTTCCCGTAACCGTTACTGGGGTACCCCACTTAATATCTGGGAGTGCGCGTGCGGACACAGGGAGTGCATCGGAAGCCGTGCCGAATTGGCAGAAAAGGCTGGTGATCCAAAGGCGGCAGAGGTAGAACTTCACAGACCATACATTGACGCCGTTACGATCAAGTGTCCGGAGTGTGGTAAGGATATGCATCGTGTACCGGAAGTATTAGACTGCTGGTTTGATTCCGGAGCGATGCCGTTTGCACAGCATCATTATCCATTTGAAAACAAAGAAGTGTTTGAGCAGCAGTTCCCTGCAAAGTTTATCTCCGAGGCTGTGGATCAGACCAGAGGATGGTTCCATTCCCTGATGGCAGAGTCTACACTGCTTTTCAACAAAGCACCATATGAGAATGTTATCGTACTTGGACATGTACAGGATGAGAATGGACAGAAGATGTCCAAGTCCAAGGGAAATGCGGTGGATCCGTTTGATGCACTGCAGACATACGGTGCTGATGCTATCCGCTGGTATTTCTATACGGCATCTGCACCATGGATTCCAAAGAGATTCTCCGGTAAGCTTGTGCTCGAAGGTCAGCGTAAATTTATGGGAACGCTCTGGAACACTTATGCATTCTTCGTGCTTTACGCAAATATTGATAAATTTGATGCCACAAAATACAAACTGGAATATGATAAATTATCGGTTATGGATAGATGGCTTCTTTCCAAGCTTAATTCCGCAGTAGCCGGTGTGGATGACTGTCTGTCCAATTATAAGATTCCGGAAGCAGCAAAATATCTTCAGGAATTTGTGGATGATATGAGTAACTGGTATGTCCGCCGTTCCCGTGAGCGTTTCTGGGCAAAGGGTATGGAACAGGATAAAATCAATGCCTATATGACATTGTATACAGCACTCGTTACCATCAGCAAGGCAGCAGCACCGATGATTCCGTTTATGACAGAGGATATTTACCGTAATCTGGTATGTTCCATTGATCCGTCTGCACCGGAAAGTATTCACCTGTGTGACTTCCCGACGGTGGATGAGAAGATGATCGACAAGGATCTGGAAACTGCAATGGATGAGGTATTAAAGATCGTTGTTATGGGACGTGCGTGCCGGAACAGTGCCAATATCAAAAACCGTCAGCCGATTGGTCAGATGTATGTCAAGGCACCGGAAGCACTGGGTGATTTTTATAAGGATATCATTGCGGATGAGCTGAATGTGAAGAATGTGACGTTTACGGATGATGTTTCTTCTTATACCGATTATCAGTTTAAACCACAGCTTCGTACCGTGGGTCCGAAATATGGAAAATATTTAAAACAGATTCAGTCTGTCCTGTCAGAACTTGACGGAAATGCTGCAATGAAAGAATTAAAAGAGAACGGATGTCTGAAACTTGACAGTGTAAGTTCTGAGGTTGTATTATTGGAAGAGGATCTGCTGATTACCATGATACAGGCAGAAGGCTTTGTGACCGAGGGGGACAACAATGTGACAGTTGTTATGGATACAAGACTGACTCCGGAACTGATTGAAGAAGGTTTTGTGCGTGAGCTGATCAGTAAGATTCAGACGATGCGTAAAGAAGCAGGTTTTGAAGTTATGGATCATATTGCTGTTTCTTATACAGCAGATGAGAAGGTAACTGGTATTTTCAATAAATATGGAGAAAAGATCCAGACAGAAGTACTTGCAAATGCTATCACTGCAGGCACACTTGCCGGATATCAGAAAGAATGGAGCATTAACGGTGAGAAGGTTACGCTGGCAGTGGAAAAACAATAGTGTCACGCAAACCAGGCACAGAGGAGGACTTTTGATGCGAGACAAAGTGTTTAGTAAAAAGGAGTTTATTGCTTCCGTGACAGAAAATGTCAAGACGATGTATCGTAAGACATTGAAAGAAGCGACACAGCAGGAGATTTATCAGGCTGTTTCACTGGCTGTCAAGGATGTTGTCATGGATGAATGGATGGCAACACAGCAGGTCATTGAAAAAGATGACCCTAAGATATTGTATTATATGTCCATGGAGTTTCTGATGGGCAGGGCACTGGGGAATAATCTGATTAATCTGGGGGCTTATGGGGAAGTAAAAGAAGCACTTGAAGAGATTGGACTGGATTTGAGTGTCATTGAAGACCAGGAGCCGGATCCGGCTCTTGGAAATGGCGGACTTGGCCGGCTGGCAGCATGTTTTATGGATTCTCTTGCTACTCTGGGCTATGCCGCATATGGATGTGGAATCCGTTACCGCTACGGTATGTTCAAGCAGCAGATTATTGATGGATTTCAGGTCGAAGTACCGGATAACTGGCTGAAGGATGGATATCCGTTTGAACTTCGCAGACCGGAATACTGCTACGAGATCAAGTTTGGTGGTCATGTGGAAGAAACCGCAGGGGAGGACGGAAATTTGCACTTTGAGCAGGTAGGGTATCAGTCTGTTCTTGCAATTCCTTATGATATGCCGATCGTTGGCTACGGCAACCATGTGGTAGATTCCCTGATGATCTGGGATGCACAGCCGAAGGAAGAGTTTTCACTGGATTCCTTTGACCGTGGAGATTACGATCAGGCAGTGGAGCAGGAAAATCTTGCCCGCAACCTGGTAGAGGTGCTGTATCCGAACGACAATCACGTAAAAGGAAAGGAACTGCGCTTAAAACAGCAGTATTTCTTTGTTTCCGCAAGTATCCAGCGTGCGCTGGAGCGTTTTAAGAAACATCACAATGATCTGCATGATCTGCCAAAGAAGGTAACGTTCCAGATGAATGATACCCATCCGACGGTTGCTGTTGCAGAACTGATGCGAATCCTTCTGGATGAGGAAGGCATGTCATGGGATGAGGCATGGGAGATCACAACACACTGTGTAGCTTATACCAACCATACCATCATGGCAGAGGCACTTGAAAAGTGGCCGATCGACATCTTCCAGAGACTGCTTCCGCGTGTATATCAGATCGTGGATGAGATCAACCGCCGTTTTGTAGAAGAGATCCGTGCAAAATATCCAGATAATGAGGAGAAGGTGCGCAAGATGGCAATTCTCTACGACGGACAGGTGAAGATGGCAAATCTTGCGATTGTTGCCGGATATTCTGTCAACGGTGTGGCAAGACTGCATACAGAGATTCTTGAGAAGCAGGAACTTCGTGATTTCTATGAACTGTTTCCGGAGAAATTTAACAATAAAACCAACGGTATCACACAGAGACGTTTCCTTGCACATGGAAATCCACTGCTTGCAGACTGGGTAACAAAGCATGTCGGAAAAGACTGGATCACAAGTCTTGCGAAGGTCGAGGATCTGACAAAATATGCAACCGATCCGAAAGCACAGCAGGAATTTCTGGAGATCAAAAAGCAGAATAAGATCCGTCTGGCAAAATATATCAAGGAGCACAATGGTATCGAAGTCGATCCGGATTCTATCTTTGATGTACAGGTTAAGAGACTGCATGAGTATAAGAGACAGCTTATGAATATCCTGCATGTGATGTATCTGTACAACCAGATCAAGGAAAATCCGGGCATGGATTTCTATCCGAGAACTTTTATCTTCGGAGCAAAGGCTGCAGCCGGATATCGTACGGCAAAGAAGACCATCAAGCTGATTAACACTGTTGCGGATGTAATCAATAATGATCCATCCATCAACGGAAAGATCAAGGTTGTGTTCATTGAGGACTACCGTGTATCCATTGCAGAGTGGATTTTTGCGGCAGCAGATGTCAGCGAACAGATTTCCACAGCAAGTAAAGAGGCATCCGGAACCGGTAACATGAAGTTTATGTTAAATGGTGCGATTACACTTGGAACCATGGACGGAGCGAATGTTGAGATGTACGAGGAAGTTGGCGCAGACAATATCTTTATCTTTGGTATGAGCGCAGACGAAGTCATTGCACATGAGCAGCATCATGATTTCAATCCATATGATATTTACAATAATGATGAGGATATCAAGAAGGTTGTCAACCAGCTGGTAGATGGAACGTATTCTCATAATGACCGTGAGTTGTTCCGCGAGCTGTACAACTCACTGCTCAATCCACAGCAGGGACAGGTAGCAGACCGCTACTTTATCCTTGCAGATTTCCGTGCATATGCAAATGCACAGAAGAAGATCGGTGTTTATTACACCAACAAGAGTGCGTGGGCAAAATCTGCAATTTTAAATATTGCACACAGTGGTAAATTCTCTTCTGACAGAACCATTCAGGAATATGTCGATGATATCTGGAAACTGGATAAGATTGAAGTGAATACGGAAGGCTGTTAATCGCTTGGATGGCAGTAAAAAAGGCGGGAACCTGGTTGCGGTTTCCGCCTTTTTCGCGTAGAAATTAATGAGCATTTAGTTCATATGGCTGTGCTTCAGCAGCTTGCAAA
>OMAS01000899.1_pt1 | contig 14149 bp, 10 predicted proteins | sample 1674031 | NCBI WGS metagenome assembly OMAS01 (sample SAMEA103958138, study PRJEB25191) | human gut metagenome | biome: human-associated habitat [ENVO:00009003]; feature: intestine environment [ENVO:2100002]; material: feces | place: Germany | collected 2013/2015 | reverse complement strand
TGTCAAGGGTACGGCCAACGAGCTGTTTGCCGGGATGGTCGAGCATCTGCAGTCCCTTTTCTCGCGCACCTCGCATCCGCTGATTGTCGACTTTATCGATGAAGACGATAACGAGGTGCTTCGTGCCGTCAAGCTCTGCCGGGAGCGCAAGCCCATGGGCGTGATGTTCCTCGGTGCGACGAACCGTCATTTTGTCAGCGATTTCGACAAGATCCATGTGCCCTCCGTCATTGTTACAAACGATGCGAGCGATCTGCCGTTTGAGAACCTGTCCAGCGTTACGACCAACGACCGGCAGGGCGCTGCCTGCGCTGTCGATTATCTCATCCGCTGCGGCCACAGAAACATTGCTGTTCTCGGCGGCGACCGGCTTTTATCCGATACGTCCGCGCAGCGTTATGAAGGCTGCGTGGAAGCGTTCAGGAAAAACGGCATGCAGTTCGACGAGCAGATCTACTACCATACCGGCCGCTACAGCTATGAGGATGGCTATTCCGGTATGCAGGCCGTCCTGCGCGACACACCGCAGGTCACAGCTGTGTTCGCCATGGCAGACGTCATTGCCATCGGCGCGATCCGCGCACTGGTGGACGCCGGAAAGCGCGTCCCTGACGATATTTCCATCATCGGCTATGATGGACTGAGGATCGGCAGCTTCTATACCCCGAAGCTTTCTACCGTTTCCCAGTCTGTCGAGCTTCTGGCCCGGCGCAGCTTTTCTGTTCTGATGGACTGCACCGAGCGCGGCGGGCAGGCCCGCCATATGACCGTACCGTTTACGCTTTCCAACCGTGAAAGCGTCAGAAAACTCGAAAACAGCTGAAAACAGCGCCCAACCGCTGCTTTTGCCTGTTTTCAACGAAAGCGAAATAAGAGTGATAGTATGAAAAGAAGCAGTGGAATCCTGATGCACATTACTTCGCTGCCCTCGCCCTACGGCATCGGCAGCATGGGCAAAGCAGCCTATGACTTTATTGATTTTCTGAGAGCGGCAAAGCAGACCTACTGGCAGATCCTCCCGATCAACCCGCCCGGCTATGGCGATTCGCCCTATCAGGCGTTCTCTACCTTCGCCGGGAACCCGTATCTGATCGATCTGGACGAGCTTGTCAAGGACGGATACCTGACGCAGGAGGAGCTTGACCGCGTCGATTGGGGCAGCCGCGCCGATCAGGTCGATTTTTCGAAGATGTACGACCAGCGCCTGCGGGTGCTGCATCTGGCATGGAGCCGCTTCCACAAGGCCCCGGCGGAGCGCTACACGGAATATGTCCGCCAGCAGAGTGCGTGGCTGGAGGAGTATGTACTCTTTATGGCCGTTAAGGCATATTATAACGACGGCCCGTGGACCGAGTGGCCGCTCGATATCCGGATGCACCAGCCGGAGGCCATGGCGTACTACCGTGAGCTGCTGCACGACGAGCTTGATTTTCAACGGTTCCTGCAGTTCTGCTTCCATACGCAATGGCAGCGGCTGCGGGAGTATGCCCATGAAAACGGCGTGCTGATCATCGGCGATATCCCCATCTATGTTCCGCTGGATTCCGCCGACGTCTGGTCGCACCCGGAGAACTTCCAGCTGACCCGCACCCGCCGTCCGCGCGTCGTCGCGGGCTGCCCGCCTGACGGCTTCAACGCCAATGGCCAGTACTGGGGCAATCCCATCTATGACTGGGCACATATGGAGCAGGACGGCTTCTCGTGGTGGATGCGCCGCCTGCGCGCGGCAGGGGAGAGCTTCGACGTCGTCCGCATCGACCATTTCCGCGGCATCGAAAGCTATTGGGCCATTCCTGCTGTCAACCGCACGGCCCGCAAGGGCGAATGGGTCAAGGGTCCCGGCATGAAGCTTGTAAATGCTATCCGGAAGAATTTCCCGGATACCGATTTTATTGCCGAGGATCTCGGTTTCCTGACGCCGGAGGTACAGCAGCTTGTGATTGATTCCGGCTTCCCTGGCATGAAGGTGCTGGAGTTTGCCTTCGACCCGCGCGAACCGAGCAACTATCTGCCCGACCGCTATCCTGAAAACGCCATCTGCTACACCGGCACGCACGACAATGAAACGCTTATCCAGTGGTGCGAGGGAATTGACGCAGAAACGGACGCCTATGCCCGCAGCTATCTCGGCATTACGGCGGAGGACGATTTGGCCGACGCCATCATCGAGGCCGGTATGCAGTCCAAGGCACAGCTGTTTATCATGCAGATGCAGGACTATCTGCGTCTGGGCCGGGAAACGCGTATGAACGAACCTGGCAGGCTTCTGCAGTCGAACTGGCGCTGGCGTATGCTGCCCGGCGCGGCCAACGAAGCGCTGGCAAAAAAAATTGCAGGTTTGACAGAGCGGTCAAATCGTGTATAATACCTACAGTCATCTGGCGTCCACCTGTCCTTGCCGGATAGGTGGACGCTTCTTTAAAGGCCGCCGGCAGCTTTGCCCGGCGGAGTCCCATGGAAGGAGTAACCTATGAGCGAATTTTCGGAACGAATCGTAAAACAGACCGAGGCCCTGCTGCATTTCCAGCATGACGAGACGCTGCAGGAAACGACCCCGGAGCGCCTGCATGAGGCGCTCGGCCAGGTCATCATGATGGAGATCAGCGACAACTGGACGAAGACCAAGCGCCGTCAGGCGCCGGGCCGCCGCGCGTTCTATTTCTCCGCGGAATATCTCGTCGGCCGTCTGGTCTACAGCAACCTCTTCAACCTCGGCATTCTGCGCGGGATGAAAGCGGCCTTTGCTGAAAAGGGCGTCGATCTTGCGTGCCTGGAGCACATTGAGGACGCGGCCCTCGGCAACGGCGGACTTGGCCGTCTCGCCGCCTGCTTCCTTGACAGCGCCGCGACGCTCGACCTGCCGCTGACCGGCTATGGCTTGCGCTATCGCTTCGGCCTGTTCAAGCAGTCGTTCGTCAATGGCTGCCAGCGTGAAAATGCCGACGACTGGACGAAATACGGCGACCCGTGGAGCCACCGCCGCGACAAGCTGGCCGTCAAGGTCAAATTTGCCGACCAGACCGTCAACTGCGTCCCGTATGATATGCCCGTGATCGGCTATGAAACAACGACGGTCGGCACGCTCCGCCTCTGGCAGTGCGAAGCTGAGGAAGAACTGAACTTCGATGCCTTCAACGCGCAGGACTACGTTAAGGCGCTTGAAAAGAAGAACAAGGCCGAGGATATCACCCGCGTTCTGTATCCGAACGACTCCACATGGGAGGGCAAGCGCCTGCGCGTCAAGCAGCAGTACGTCCTTTCCAGCGCGTCTTTGCAGGATATCCTGCGCGACTACCGCCAGCAGCACGGCACGGACTATTACCGCCTGCCGGAGTTTATTGCTGTCCAGCTGAACGATACGCATCCCGCTATGTCCATTCCGGAGCTGATCCGTCTGCTGATGGCCGAGGGACTGGATTTTGACGCCGCGTTTGAGCTGACCCGCCGCGTGTTCGCCTATACGAACCACACCGTCATGACCGAGGCGCTCGAAAAGTGGGATCTGGAGCTGCTGCGCTCCGTCGTGCCGGAGGTTTGCGAGATCATTGAGCGCATCGACGCAAAGCTCAAGCAGGAGCATCCGCATTCGAAGCTCTTTATCGTCAAGGATGGGCAGGCGCACATGGCGAATCTGTCCGTCTATATGTCCACCGCCGTCAACGGCGTCGCCGAGATCCATTCCCAGATCCTCAAGGACAATCTGTTCAAGGACTGGTACGCCGTCTATCCCGACCGCTTCCAGAACAAGACCAACGGCATTACGCCCCGGCGCTGGCTGGGCCTGTCCAATCCGGAGCTCTGCGGCCTGCTCGACAGCAAGGTCGGAACCGGGTATCTTAAAAACCTCGACCAGCTGGAAGGGCTGAAGGCCGGGATCGACGAAATGACCATCAAGCAGTTCAACGCCATCAAGCTGGAAAAGAAGCGTCAGCTCTGCCGCGTGATCGAAGAGCACGAGGGCGTTGCGCTCGATCCGTCGTTTATTTTCGACGTACAGGTCAAACGCCTGCACGAGTATAAGCGCCAGCTGCTGAACGCGCTGAGCATCATGGATCTGTATCTGTCTATCAAGGACGGCAGCATCAAGGATTTCACACCGACCGCCTTTATCTTCGGCGCAAAGGCTGCCCCCGGCTACCGCCGTGCAAAGGCAATTATTCATTATGTAAACCGCGTGGCTGATCTCATCAACAGCGATCCCGCCATGGACGGCATCATGAAGGTCGTCTTCGTGCAGAACTATAACTGCTCCTACGCCGAGCATATCATCCCCGCCGCCGATGTTTCCGAGCAGATCTCTCCGGCCGGTACGGAGGCTTCCGGCACGGGCAATATGAAGCTCATGCTGAACGGCGCTGTGACGCTCGGCACGCTCGACGGCGCGAACGTCGAGATCGCCGAACAGGCGGGCAGCGAGAACGAGTATATCTTCGGCGCGACCGTCGAGGAGATCAACATGGTAAAGCCCAATTACAACGCCCGCAGCTTCTACGAGGCGAACCCGAACCTGCGCCGCGCGGTCGACACCCTGATCGACGGAACTGTCCCGACCGATGAGGAGCAGCACGAGCTCTATACGTCCCTGCTCGAAGGTGCAAGCTGGCATAAGCCGGATCAGTATTTCATCTTCTACGACTTCGACAGCTACAAAAAGGCCCGTCTGCGCGTGAACCATGACTACTGCGACCGCATCGCCTTTGGCCGCAAGTGCCTCATGAACGTCGCCTCCGCCGGCAAGTTCTCCTCTGACCGCACCATCCGCCAGTATGCCGAAGACATCTGGCACATCCAACCTGTCAAATAAAAAAGCAAAGCGCAGGGCCGGAAAACCGGTCTTGCGCTCTGCGTCTATACAAAGGAAACAGAAAAATGTTCGATTATCTGATTCAAAACGGTACTCTGATCGACGGGACCGGCGCACCGGCGGCCGCAGCCGATGTTGCGATTAAAGACGGAAAAATCGCCGCAGTCGGCGATCTCAAGGATGCTTCTGCCGGGACAGTCCTTGACGCAGCAGGGAAGTATGTTACGCCCGGCTTCATCGACATTCACCGCCATGCCGACGCGGCGCTCTTCCGTCCGCATTTCGGCGAGCTGGAGCTCAAGCAGGGCCTGACCACGATCGTCAACGGCAACTGCGGCCTGTCCGCCGCCCCCTTCGGGCCGGACCACGCCGCCGCTATCCGCGCCTACCTGCGGCCCATCACCGGCGATATACCGGATACCCTGCCCTCAGCGTCTCTGGCCGCCTATCTGGCAGCGCTGCGGGACCTGCCCCTGCACACCGGCATGCTGGTAGGCGCGGGCATTCTGCGGGCGGACACCGCCGGTTACGAGCTGGAGCATCTGGACGAAGCGCACTACCGCGCCATCCACCGCGCCATGGAGCGTGCTCTGGGCGACGGCGCACTGGGCGTATCGCTGGGACTTGGCTACGCGCCGGAGTGCTTCTGCACCACGGAGGAGCTGATCCATACGCTGGAGCCCCTGCGGGGGCAGGACATCCCCCTCACCGTCCATATGCGGCAGGAAGGCGCCGGTGTCTGCACCTCCGTGGAGGAGATGCTCACCGTGGCGCGGACACTCCGCATCCCTCTGCACATCAGCCATCTGAAGGCCATGGGGCGGGACAGCTGGGGCAAAAAGATCCCCCGTGCGCTGGCGCTTTTAGAGCAGGCGCGGCAGGAGGGACTGGACGTCAGCTGCGACGTCTACCCCTACACCGCCGGCTCCACCCAGCTGATGCACATCCTGCCGCCGGAGTTTCTGGAGGGCGGCATGGACGCGGTGGTCCGCCGTCTGAGCGACCCCGCTGCCCGTCGGGAGCTGGCCCGGCGCATCGAAAGCGGCAGCGGGTTTGATGACATCGCCCGTCTGGCCGGCTGGGACGGCATCTACCTCACCAGCCTTCACTGCCCCGAGGATCACCCGTTCCTGGGCAAAAGCCTTGCCCAGATCGCGGCCCTGACGGGGCAGGACCCGCTGGACTGCTGCTGCGACCTGCTGGTGCGGGAGGACGGCCAGATCACCATGATCGACTTCATGGCGTCGGAGGAGGACATCATCGCTATCCTGCAAAGTGACCTGTCCAACCTGATCTCCGACTCCACCTATCCCACGGAGGGCATGCCCCACCCGCGGGTCTACGGCACGTTTCCCCGGCTCATCCAGCACTTTGTCATGAAAAAACATGCCCTGACGCTGGAGCAGGCGGTGCGGAAGATGACGGCTTTGCCCGCCCGGGCCCTGCGCCTGCGGCACAAGGGCGTCATCGCGGAGGGGATGGACGCGGACCTCTGCGTCTTTGATCCCGCGCAGCTGCGGGAAAACGGCGATTACCGGTGTCCCTGCCGGATGGCGTCCGGACTGGACGCCGTGCTGGTGGCGGGGCAGCCGGCGGTCATACACGATACACTCACCGGCGCACACGCCGGTACGGTCATCAGGAGGGAACTCATATGAGAACAGATATGCTGCATCAGCTGGAGGGCGTCGTCCGCCGCGCCGGCGACATCGTCCGCGAGGCTCATGACATCGAGCGGGCCACCATGGAAAAGCACGGCGCCGCCGACCTCGTCACCAAGTACGACGTGGCGGTGCAGGGCTTTCTGCAGCGGGAGCTGCTGGCCCTGCTGCCGGAGGCGGACTTTCTGGGCGAGGAGGGGGATCACACGACCCTGACCCGTCCGTGGACCTTCATCGTGGACCCCATTGACGGCACCACCAACTTCGTCCGCCGCCTGCATTACAGCGATATCTCCGTGGCGCTGGCTCAGGACGGCCAGACGCAGTACGCCGTGGTCTACGACCCCTTTGCCGACGAGCTGTTCTCCGCTCAGAAAGATGGCGGTGCGTTCTGCAACGGCCTGCCCATCCGGGTCAGTGAGCGGGACATGGCCCACGCCGTGTTCCTCTGCGGCTCCACCATCTACGACCGCAGCCTGACGGAGCAGAACTTCTCCCTGATCCGCCAGCTGTACGAAAAGGGGCTGGACTTCCGCCGCTTCGGCGCGGCGGCTCTGGACCTGTGCCAGGTGGCGGCGGGACGGGTGGAGGTGTTCGGCGAGTGCTGCCTGTCTCCCTGGGACTACGCTGCCGGCAGCCTGATCATCACAGAGGCCGGCGGTATCGTCACCGACTTCTCGGATACCGCGCCCAATGTGCTGCGGCCCTCGTCGGTATTCGCCAGCAACGCCAGGTGCCACAGCGTCCTCAAGGAGCTGGAACTGTAACGACGAAAGAGGGACGGCCCACAGGGCCGTCCCTCTTATTTTCCATGGAAGCGCTTACAGGAACTTGTCCAGCTCCCGCTCCACCTCCGGCATCTTCTTCACAGTGGGGTTTTCGAGGCGCCAGCCGTCGCGGATGACCATGGACAGCCTGCGCAGGGCCGTCAGGTCCGCCAGCGGGTCCGCAGGGCACACGATAAGGTCCGCGGCCTTCCCGGCCTCCACGGAGCCGGTAACGTCGGCAATGCCCGCCAGCTCCGCGTTCAGCAGCGTGGCGCTGTGCAGCGCGAAGGCGGGTGTCACGCCGCAGTACTTCACGAAGTAGCACAGCTCCCGCCACATGTCATAGTGGGTGATGTAGGGGCAGCCGGTGTCGGTGCCCAGTCCCACGGGGATACCCTCCGCCAGACACGCCTTGGCCAGCGCCACAATGCCCTCGAACACCACAAGGCCGTTGGCCTGCTGCTCGTAGGTGGCGTGGGAGATGCTGCGGTCAAACAGGGCGTAGGGCACGGCGGGGGAGATGGTGGATACCTGGAATGCGCCCCGCTCCTTGAACAGCCGCAGGATATCCGCGTCCGGTCTGGCTCCGTGCTCAATGGAGTCCACGCCGTTTTCCAGCGCCACGCGGACGCCCTCGGGGCTCTCCACATGGGCCGCCACCTTCATGCCCAGAGCGTGGGCCTTATCGCAGGCGGCCTTCACCAGCGCCGGCTGCATCCGCAGCACCCCAGGCTCACCCACCACCTCGGCGTCCATGACGCCGCCGGTGATCATCAGCTTGATGAGGTCGGGCTTCTCCGCCGCGATCTTCTCCACGCAGGCCGCAGCCTCCTCCGGCGTGCGGGCCTCGTAGGCCAGGGAGCCTGCCATGTGGCCTCCGGGCACGGATACCGCCATGTTGGACGCCATCACGCGGGGGCTCAGGATGGCCCCTGCCGCCGCCTGATCGCGGATAATGGTGTCAAAATCCGCCACACCGCCCACCGTGCGGATGGTGGTGACGCCGCTGAGCAGCTCCATCTTGGCGTAGCCCTCGCACAGGCGGATGCCCACGCGGCGCATCAGGCCGTTGGAGGTGATGAGCTTCACCAGCCTTTTGGGGTCGGAGGGCTTCTTTTTGGGCTTGCCGGAGGCCGGCAGGTGGACATGCAGGTTGATGAGCCCGGGCAGCACGTACTGCCCGCCCAGATCCACCGTCTCGTACCCCGCGGGCGCCGCTCCGTCGGTGACGGCGGCGATACGGCTGCCGTCCACGCAGATGACCTTCCCCTTCTGGGGCGCCATATCACGGGTGCCGTCCAGCAGCACGCCGTTTACCAGCGCATAGCGTTTTTCGTTCTTATACATTGTCTCAGACCTCCTGAGAGTGAGATCTTGCTTCTTTTCCGGATACATTGGCCACGAATACGCACACCAGAATGATGACCACACCCAGAATCTGCCACACACTGAAGGGTTCCTTCAGCAGCACCACGCCCGCCAGCACAGACACCACCGTGGTGACGTTGGAAAAAAGTGATGTCTCCGACACGGACAGGTGGCTGTTGGCGAAATTCAGCAGTCCGTAGGCCATTACCGAGGACAAAAGCCCCAGATACAGCACTGCCAGCCAGAACTGCCCGTCCTGCAAGGGCTCCAGGATCATGGGGCTGGTCAGCCCTCCGGCGTGGAGCAGCGCCACGGGGATGAACACCACCATGCCTACCACGAACATGACGTAGGTCATCTCAAACGGGGTGAACAGCTTGGCGGCGCTGTGGCTGATGCCGTAGTACAGCGTGTCGCTGAGCATGGTCAGCAGCAGGAACAGCATGCCCAGCGCCGAGACCATCACCGCCCCTCCGGCGGAGATCAGCGCCACACCGCCGATAGCGCACACGGCGCACAGTACCTGCTTCAGCGTCACCTTCTCGTGGAGCACCAGCACGTCCATCAGGATGCAGCACACCGGCACCGCCGCGATGATGGTGCCCGCCACCGCCGACGAGGTGTACAGGATACCGTAGTTCTCGAAGATGAAGTAGGCCACCGGCTGCACGATGCCCAGAAGCAGCAGCTGATACACCGGCTTGCCCCGCAGGGAAAAGGTGAACAGCGGCCGCCCCCGCAGCTTTCCCACCAGCGCGTTGACCAGGATCACCAGCGTCATGGCCGCCACCGCCACGGTGAACCGCACCGCCAGCAGCACTGTGGGGGCCGCCTTCTCCAGCGCCAGCTTGGAGAACATGAAGCTCATGCCGAAGATGACGGCTGCGGTGATGGCCGCCAGCAGCGACAGCGTATGGATCCTTTTCTGTGTCATGACAAGCTCCTTTTGCCCGCGGTGTGCGGGATCTTAATGCCGCTCACTATACCATAAAAGTGAAAAAGATGCAAGATTTCCCGCCCCTCTGGTAAAAAATACGCCCGCCCGCAGGAAGCGGACGAGCGTACCGGCGACAGGGAGATGGTGCCGCCACGGGGGGAGGTGAAACCTGAAAAAACGGAAAAGACTTACTTGCTGGTGACTTTGCTGACGATGCCGACTACCACAAGAAGACCGGCCAGAGCGGCCATCACGAAACTCGGACCCATGCTTCAGCGCCTCCTTTCTGCGGTTTTTCTTAACTTGTCTTTAATGTACCACAAGTGCGGGAATTTGTAAAACGCATCATAATCATCAAAACCATGAAAAAAACTTTGCACCGGGCCGACGGATATGCTATACTTGCATCGGGAAAGGAGCGTGCGCCCATGAGCGTTGCGAAATATCAGGTATTCCTCAAGACCGTGGAGTGCGGCAGCTTCACTGCCGCGGCGCGGGAGATGAACTTTACCCAGTCCGGCGTCAGCCACGCCATCGGCTCACTGGAGGAGGAACTGGGTGTGCCCCTGCTGATCCGCAGCCACGGCGGCGTCACCCCCACGGCGGACGGACGGGCGCTGCTGCCCTACTTCGAGAAGATGTGCGCCATGCAGCACCAGCTGGAGCAGCAGGCCGCCGATCTGCGGGGTCTGGAGACAGGTCTTGTCAAGGTGGCCACCTTCACCAGCGTGTCGGAAAAGTGGCTGCCTAACATCCTCAAGACCTTTCAGACCCACTACCCCCATATCGAGTTTGAGCTGCTGCCCTCCAACTTCAACAGCGAGATTGGCAACTGGGTGCTGAACGGACAGGCGGACTGCGGCTTCATCAGCCTCCCCGCCCCTGTTGAAAAGTATCTGGACTGCTGGCTTCTCCAGCGGGATCAGTGGAAGGTCATCGTCCCCTGCGACCACCCGCTGGCGGGTGCGAACCCCTTCCCGCCTGCGGCGCTGGAGCAGTACCCCCTGATCCTGCTGGACGAGGGCGACGACTATGAGATCCAGGCGGTGTTCGACACGCTGGGCATCACGCCGAAGATCCAGTACACCGTCCAGCAGGATCAGACCATCCTGGCCATGGTGTCCAGCGGGCTGGGCATCAGCATCATGGAGGAGCTGATGCTCTACCGCTGTGCCTATCCGCTGGTGTCCTGCTCTCTGCCCCAGCCGTTTTACCGGAACATCGGTATCTGCGTCAAGGACAAAAACGCCCTGTCCAACAGCACCCGGGCCTTCATTGACCACACCCGCCGCTGGGTGCTGGCCAATTTTCCAGACGGCTGGAACGCCCCGCCCCCCACTGTCCGCTGAATGCGGAACGAAACGCCGCCCCGTGCCGTCGGAAATGGCAGAGGCGGTGTTCTGCCCGCCCGATGAAAGGAGTGTTTTCGATGAAAAAGCTGTGTGTATTCTGCATGGCCCTGCTGATGCTGGCCATGACCGCCTGCGGTAAGGACACGTCCGGCGGCGGTCAGTCCGTGGATCTGCGCGCCGCCTATGAAGCAGCCATCGCCCAGGTCAACGAGGAGCTGGGCGACAACGCCCCCGCCCTGCTGGAGGAAACGGCGGTGGAGATGCTGAACGGCTACTACCCCGGCATCGCGGACATCCAACTGAAGCAGTCGGTGTTCTTCCTCTCCCCCACTGCCACCTCCTGCGAGGTAGCCATGGTGGAGGTGGCTGACAGTGCCGACGCAGCCAAGGTGCGCGACATCTTCCAGAACCGCGTGGACACCATGGCCAACGATACCATGTATCCGGACGAGGCCGCCATGTGGAAAAACAGCGCCACTGTGTCCGTCAACGGGAGCTACGTGGTGCTGGAGGTGCTGCCGGAGGGCTGCACCGTGCCCGACGCATTTCTGGCCAGATTTTGACGTTACGCTGCATTTTCCCGCCCTATGTGGTATGAAGAAATGTCTGGTCGTCCGCGCCTTCGTCCCTGCATAGGATGACGCAGCCGGAATCCATACAAAGAGAGAGGTCCTGCTGTGCAGGACCTCTCTCTTTGTATATTTCGTATATTTCGCGTCTCTTACTCGCGGCGCAGGGCCTCAATGGGGTTGAGCTTGGAGGCCTTCACCGCCGGTACGAAGCCGAACACCACGCCGATGACCATAGAGAAGGCCACGGCGATGATGCAGGCCGGTACGCTGATGGCCACCGGTGTGCCCATGATGTGGGACATCATCTCCGCCAGGCCGATGCCGCAGGCCACGCCCAGGATGCCGCCCATGCTGGTGAGCACGGCGGCCTCCGTCAGGAACTGCCAGCGGATACGGCTCTGCTGCGCGCCGATGGCGATCTTCAGGCCGATCTCGCGGGTACGCTCCGTCACAGACACCAGCATGATGTTCATGACGCCGATGCCGCCCACCACCAGGGAGATGGCGGCGATCCAGATGAGCTGCCGGTTGGAGCTCTCGGACAGGCTCTGCAGCTGGCTGGCCTGCTGCAGCAGGTCCTTGGACTGGTACTTGTAGGTGTCGCCGGAGATAACGTGGCTGTTGAGGTATTCCGCCACGTTGTTGCCGGCGGTGGTCATGTCGTTGGTGGACACCGCCCGCACCGCCGCATACTGGGGCTCATCGTAACGATAGACGATGGGCCAGCAGCTGTCGGGGATGAAGATGGTGCCGGAGGTACTGCCGGAGTACATGTAGTAGTCATTGATGTTGTTGATGACCGGCTCCGAGGACACGCGGGAGGACACCACGCCCACCACGGTGAAGGGCTCGCCGCTGATCTCCAGAGTGCCGCCGATGGGATTCTCGCCCTGAAACAGGCTCTGGGCGCTCTTGGTGTCGATGAGCGCCACCTTCCGGCAGCTGGCGAAGTCCGACTCCACGAAGGATCGGCCGTAGTTGACGGCGTAGTCCGCCGCAGACAGGAAGTGGCTGTCGATGCCGTACAGACTGCCGCTGAAGGAAGTGTCGCCCACGTACACGCCGTCGGGCCACTGCCGCTGGTGGTACAGGGACACATCCGCCACGCTGTCCAGCTGGCTCATCTCGCTGCGCATGTCCTCCGTGATGGTGCTGACGCCCTGGGGAATGTCGGAGTAGTCCAGACTTATCTCATTGCCGTCCTGGGTCAGCTGCACGCGGACCACGTTGTTGCCGGCGCCGATGAGGTTCTGCTTGATCTGCTCGTTGGTGCCCTGAATGGTGGATACGATGGTGATGATGGCCGCGATACCGATGATGATGCCCAGCATGGTCAGGAACGACCGCATCTTGTGGCTCCACACGCCCTGAAAGGCGAGATTGATATTTTCTAACATCGCTTCGCCCTCCTTACAGTCCGTTGTACAGCTCGTCGGCGTTGGCTTCCACCGTGGCGGCGCCCTCCCGCACGTCCTTCCCGTAGGGGAACGCCACATAGTCCTCCAGCGACAGTCCGCCGCGGATCTGGGTGTAGCTTCCCCACAGGTCGCGTCCCGTCTGGACCCAGCGCTTCTCCAGCCTGCCGTTGTCGCCGCGGGCCATTACGTAGCTCTTGCCGTTCTCCGTGCGGATGAACATGGTCTGGAGATAGATGGTATTGCCGTCGGTGGTGACGGTCTTCTGATAGGACATATCCACATAGTCTCCGGGCTGCAGGTTGGCGTCCTCGGAGACGAATACCTTAAAGGGGTAATAGGACACATTGCTGTTGCCGTCGCCCCAGCTGCTGCTGTTGTCCGTGGGGAAGTCGCTGATCTCCACGATCTCACCCTGACAACTGGCGCCGGTCATCCAGCTGCTGATGTCCACCGTGTCGCCGAGCTTCACCTTACCCAGGTCCAGCTCGCCCAGTGCGCCGGTGATGTAATAGCCGCCGCCGCCGGAGACCTCCACCACAGGCTCGCTGTTGTTATAGGCCTCGTCCGCCGGCCGCACGGCCTTGACCACGCCGTCGATCTCGCTGTATACGGTGCCGTCGCCCAGCTCCTTCTTGGTCGGGTGCTCGCCGGTCAGTTCGCCGGTCAGCGCGCCGGTCGCGTCAAAGCCGACCTTGTTCTGCGCGATATCGAAGCTCACGGCGGTGATCTTGCCCGCGTCGTCCAGCTCCAGCGCGCACATGGTCGTGTTGATGGTCACGCTGCCGGCCTTGTCGGCCTCAGCGCCCGCGCCAGACATGGTGGTGACGGAACCGAGGCCGGAAGCGGCCAGCGCGCCGGCAGAGAGGGAAAGCATCAGCGCCGCAGTCGCGGCGGTCATCGCAAACTTGTTCATAATCGTACCTCCAAAATAAATGATTTCGGGTGATGGACACCTGTATGTTTATCGCATCTCCCCGCGGATGGAGGCGCGATAAATTACTTGATGATGACGTAGGCGCGGCGGCCGAGCGCATCCCAAATGGCGGAGATCACCTTGGGGGCGCGCAGCGTTGCGCCGGTGGAAACGTCCGTATCGTCGGCAATCTGCCCCGGCAGATACAGGTCGCTCACGCTTGAAACGGTCTTGCCGACCAGATGCTCAAGCAGCTGGTCGAACTGGCCGCAGACCTTGGCGGCCGCGTCGCTGTTCGGCGCGAGATAATCCTCGTTTTTATATTGCAGCGTCGTGTAGTGAAGCTCGGTGAAGGTG
>OMAS01000853.1_pt1 | contig 14736 bp, 14 predicted proteins | sample 1674031 | NCBI WGS metagenome assembly OMAS01 (sample SAMEA103958138, study PRJEB25191) | human gut metagenome | biome: human-associated habitat [ENVO:00009003]; feature: intestine environment [ENVO:2100002]; material: feces | place: Germany | collected 2013/2015 | reverse complement strand
GCACCAGTCGGAGAACCTGTATTACCTGAGCGAGCTGGAGGATTTTCCCTTCTGGCTGGCGCTGTATCAGGACAGAATGCGCTACCCATGGAAGGTGGAAATGTGGCAGTACACCTGCACGGGCAGAGTCCCCGGCATCAACGCTGATGTGGATATCAACGTTTATATGCCGTAAAAAACGCGGACATTTCGGCTGAAATGTCCGCGTTTATGTATATTTTCAGCAGTGCACCGGTTCCTTTGCCTGCCAGCTGAGATCTTTGGGGTAGAAGAAGCGCACCTTCTCCTTCGCCACGGAGATGTTCACCACGTCGGAGGTGCGCAGCTCGCCGTCCAGATTGATGGCGGTGGGCTTGTCACAGAGGATCTTCACGCTGTCCGTCCGGAAATGGCGGATGACGTCGGGGTAGTCCTTGTACCGGCCGTTCTTGTATTTCCCGATGATGGAGGACACCTGCAGACGGCTCACCTTCTTCACCAGAAGCACGTCCAGCAGCCCGTCGGTGGGGTCGGCCTCCGGCACGGGGTTGAAACCGCCGCCGTACCACCGGCCGTTGCAGACGCAGATCATGGTCTTCCGGCCCGAGAACACCTTGCCGCTGTCCAGCGTAACGGTGTAATCCGCCGTCAGGCCGTGCAGCATATTCGAGAAAATGGACAGGATGTACGCGCCCTTGCCGCTCACGAGCGGCAGGCGCTTGAAGCGGGCGATATCCGTGCCGACCCGCGCGTCAAACCCGATGGAAAGAACGTTCAGCGCATAAGAATCGTTGCAGCGGATGAGATCGAACCGCGCCTCCTCCGCGTCCAGCAGACGCTCAATGGAGGTGAAGGCGGCGGGGTCGTCAAAAATTTTGATTGTGTCGTTGCCGGAGCCGCCGGGAAAATGCGTCACGGCGGCGTTGTCATAGCCGACGACGCCGTTGATCACCTCGTTGAGCGTCCCATCGCCGCCGCAGGCGTACAGGCGCACCTCCTCGCCGGACTGCGCCGCCTGCCGCGCCAGCGTCCGGCACTCACCGGGTGCACCAGAAACGAGCAATTCATAGCTTAACCCGCGCGGCGCAAACGCCGCGTCGATCATTTCCCGGTATTCCGCCGTCCGGTCTGACTTCCCGGCTGCGGGATTGACGATAAAAATATGCTTCATAGCGGAACTTTCTCCTGTTCTGTTCGTCTTATGGGTACAGGCGGCGCTCAATAGTACATATACACATTGCACTGCAGCCGTCCGTTGTAGAGCTTGCGCTTTTTAACGGCCTGTTTGCCGTAGTAATGCTCGAACTCCGGTTCGGAGGAGATGATGTATTTTTTCCAGCCGTCCGCGTATTTGAGGTGCCGCCCGAAGGCGCTGTAGAGCCGCTGGGCGCTGCGCTGCTCAAGCATACGCTCGCCGTAGGGCGGGTTGCAGACGATGAGGCCCCTGTCCGCGGGCAGGCTCAGCTTCGTTGCGTCCGCCTCGCGGAACTCGATCAGCTTGCCGACGCCCGCCTTGCGTGCGTTCTGCTGCGCGATCTCCAGAGAAGCCGGGTCAATGTCGGAGCCGAGAATGCGGTACTCGCCCCTGTACTCACGGTCGAGCGCCTCGGTCCTGGCCTGCTGCCAGACCGTCTCCGGGACGCAGGCCCACTTCTGCGCCATGAACGACCGGTTCAGGCCCGGCGCGCGGTTCAGCGCGATCATCGCCGCTTCGATGCAGATCGTGCCCGAGCCGCAGAACGGGTCCCAGAAGAAGTCCCGCCCGCGATAGCGCGCGAGATTGACCATGGCGGCCGCCATCGTCTCGTGCAGCGGCGCAAGATTGGCCTCGCGGCGGTAGCCGCGCTTGTGCAGGCTCACGCCGGACGTGTCCAGAAACAGCTCCACATGATCCTTCATGATGGAAAAGCGCAGCTGATACGTTTCGCCCGTCTCCGGCAGCCAGCCGAGGCCGTATTTCTCGCCCAGCCGCGTGACGGCGGCCTTCTTGACGATGGCCTGACAGTCGGGAACGGAGTGCAGCTGGCTGTTCAGACTGTAGCCCTTGACGGGGAACGCGCCGTCCTTCGGGATAAAGCGCTCGAGCGGCACGGCCTTCACGCCCTGGAACAGGTCCTCAAAGCTGTGCGCGTCGAATTCAGCCAGCAAAATCATCACGCGCTCGCCCATGCGGCAGCAGAGGTTGGCCTTCGCCATGGCGGCGAAATCGCCTTCAAAAAAAACGCGCCGGTCCTCGACCCGGACGTTTTGCAGATCCAGCCGCCGCAGTTCGTCGCCGACCAGACCCTCCAGCCCAAACAGGCACGGCACGCAGAAAGTCATCGTATCCATAGTTTTCTCTCCAAGCATTCTATAGTTTCTCTAAGTATACGGAATCCCGGCGCAAATAGCAAACCCTATCTGTTACGATTTTGTAAAATGTGAGGAAAAACTTTATATTTATTTAAAGTGACAAGCGTTCGGAAATACGGTATACTGGAAGCAGCACAGAAATTCAAAAAAGAGGAGGAGGTTCCCATGTCTCAGGCAGTGATCGGATGGCTGATCGCCATCGTCGTCTTCATCGTGGCAGAGGCCGCGACGGTCGCGCTGGTGTCCGTCTGGTTCATCGGCGGCGCGGTGTGCGCATTGGTTGCGGCAATTCTCGGCGCGGGACTCGGCGTGCAGCTGGCGGTATTTCTTGTCGTTTCGGCGGCGCTGCTGGTGTTCGCGTGTCCGGCGGCTCGAAAAAAGTGGGCAAAAAAGCCAGAGCGTATGAACACAGACCGCCTTGTCGGCGAAACGGCCATGGTCACGGAGCCCATCGACGCATGTGCTGATACCGGAGCCGTGAAGATCAACGGCGTTCTCTGGACGGCAAAATGCACGACGGGCGAACGCGTCGAGGCGGGCGGCCACGTGACCATCGAGCGCGTCGAGGGTGCGAAGCTCTATGTCAGACCCGCAAAGTGTCCCTGTACGAAAGCATAACCATCATAAAAAAAGAACTGAAAAACCGAAGGAGGAACAAGGTTTATGGAATGGATCCCCATTGTTGTGATCGCCGTTCTGGCGCTCATCATCGTCATCAGCAACATTCACATCGTCCAGCAGTCCCGTGCCTACGTCATCGAGCGCCTCGGCGCGTTCAGCAAGGTCTGGCAGGTCGGTATGCACGTCAAGGTCCCGTTCATTGAGCGCGTGGCCAAAAAGGTCAGCCTGAAGGAGCAGGTGCTCGACTATCCGCCGCAGCCCGTGATCACCAAGGATAACGTCACCATGCAGATCGACACCGTCGTCTATTATCAGATCACAGACCCGAGACTCTACACCTACGGCGTCGAGCGGCCCATGATGGCCATGGAGACGCTCACGGCCACGACGCTCCGCAACATCATCGGCGATCTTGAGCTTGACCAGACGCTCACGTCCCGCGACGTGATCAACACCAAGATGCGCGCCATTCTCGACGAGGCCACCGATCCCTGGGGCATCAAGGTCAACCGCGTGGAGCTCAAGAACATTCTCCCGCCGCAGGATATCCAGAACTCCATGGAAAAGCAGATGAAGGCCGAGCGTGACCGCCGGCAGGCGATTTTGCAGGCCGAGGGCACGAAGCGCAGCCAGATCCTTGTCGCCGAGGGCGAAAAGGAAGCCGCGATCCTGAAGGCGGACGCGGAAAAGCAGGCCGCCATCCTCAAGGCAGAAGCCGAAAAGCAGGCGGCAATTCTCAAAGCTGACGGCGAAGCGCAGGCCATCATGGCCGTGCAGAAGGCCATGGCCGATTCTCTGGCGCTGCTGAACGAAAAGGCCCCGAACGATCAGGTCCTCAAGCTCAAGGCGCTCGAGGCCATGCAGAAGGTCGCGGACGGCAAGGCCACGAAGATCATCATCCCGTCCGAGCTGCAGGGCTTTGCGGGTCTGGCTTCCGGCATTGCCGAGACAGTAAAGGAGACGAAGTAATATGGCGAAGCAGGACGAGCGCTTTATCAAGGTGCTGAACGAGGGCAGTACCTGGACCACGAACCGTGAGATTTGGGTCGACAAAACGACCGGCGTCAACTATCTCTGGATCGCCTCCGGCAACGGCGGCGGCCTGACTCCGCTGCTCGGCGCCGACGGCAAGCCCCTCGTGACGAGGATTCCAACCGAAGAGGAATAATTTCAAGGCGTATGCAGTCGGTACGGCTTTGCCCGCAGCTGAACTGCATATAAAGTTCCCCGCCGCAGTCCGAATGAACTGCGGCGGGGTGTCTTTTACCCGATGAACCCGATGGTGCTGCGGCAGACGAAATAGAACAGGCGGTCTTCGCTGTTGGCGAGGATCAGAACGTCCCCGACCTCGCCGAGCACGCTGACGTTGCCGAGCACGAGCGGTCCTGCCGTCAGGGAAACCGTGCCGCGTCCGGCGATATCGCCTGTCGAGCGGTCGCACGGCGTCGGCTTTACCGGTGTCGACGGCATGGGGCCGCAGCCGGCATGGGTGGCCTGATAGAAGAGCTTCGCAAGCTCGTTATAGGCCGCCTCTGCGCTGGGGAAGTCGGTCGTCTCCGTCACGCCGAAGGCGACGGCGCTCAAGCCGCACAGCCGCACGGAGTCCGCGTCAAAATACGGCCCCTCGGCACAGCAGGCTGTCTCCGTGCCCCCGGTGCAGATGGGGTTGGGATAGTAGATCTGGCCGGAAACCTCTAAATTCTCACACGAATCCGGCGTGATCTTCACAAATTCCCCGTCCAGAGGCCCGGTCAGGTTGTCGTATGGAGTTGTGGCCGCTGCGGGACAGTTCAGCGACGAGCCGAGCACGAAATCGCGCGTGATGAACGCGAACTGCTGATAGTCCGTCAGCGCCGCGAAGCGCGGACGGCACAGCAGCTGCAGTGCCGCGACAAGCCCCGGCGCGCAGGAACAGCCGCAGCCGCAGCTGATATCGGCCTCCGTGACCGGCGCGGCGGGCCGCTCACCCGGCCAGACCGGCGGGAACGGGGGCGGATACGGCGGGAACGGCCCCGGCCCGGGACACGGCGGCGGGCAGGGCGGCGGGCAGGGCGGCGGACACGTCTGCTGGCTGCCGCCGGAGCAGGCCGCGCAGCCCTGAACCGCCTGCGGCTCGGGACAGCCCCCGGTCGTCGTATAATTGCAGGGTTGATTCATAAAACCCCTCCTTCAAAGACAAGAATGTTTTCTGTCTTCCCTACCATATGCCGGGCCTGCCCGTTTGGTGCATGGTTGCAAATCCGGCCGCGTTGCGGTATGATGCAGATACTTGAAAACGCAGAAGGAGAAGCGGATATGAGAATGGAAAAAGCCCGAGCGGCAGCGGCGGCGCTGCTCTGTGCGGCGTGTCTTGCGCAGACGGCGGTTCCCGCGCTGGCAGCAGAGGCATATACGGCCCCCGATGTGACAGGGAAGACGCTGGAGCAGCTGATGGACGACTTCCGCGCTGAGCACGCGCTGACCGGGGACAATTTTGAGATCAGCTTTTACGTGCCGGAAACCGGCGAACAGTATGACTTCAACGAGACGAAAATGCTTTACGGCGCAAGCACCTACAAGCTGCCGCTGAACCTGTATTATTATGATATGCAGCTCGCGGGCGAGATCACCGGGGACACGATGATCACGCAGGGCGCTTCGCTGGACGAGGCGCACTATCAGTCGCTGGTCTATTCCAACAACGAGCTTTCGTATTCCCTCTGGCGGCGCATCGGCGACTGGCCGGAATACAAGATGGCCATGCGCAAATATTTCACCATGACCGACGACGAGATCCCGCAGAATTACTATTATGACCACCTGTTCTGCACGCGCATGATGCTGGACACGCTGAAGGTCGTCTGGGACGGGCAGGAGCAGTATCCCGAGCTGATCGACTACCTGAAAATTGCCTGCCCGGACGCGTATTTCAAGACGTATCTCGACGTGGATGAAACGCCCATCGCGCACAAATACGGCAGCTACGAGGGCGCGGAGAACGACGTCGGCATCATCTGGGCCGAGCGGCCGTTTCTGCTGGCCGTGTATACGAGCGGCCTGTCCTATGGGCCGGGCGGCAATGTGGACGCAGCGTATGCCGACGGACAGAGCGCAGGCTCTGTGATCTGCGGCCAGCTGGCCGTGCTGCTGAAGACCTATCTTGACGAGCAGGTGCGGCTGGAACGGGAGCAGGCCGAAAAGGAAGCCGAAGAAGCCCGTCTCGCCGAAGAGCAGGCGAAAGCCGAGCAGGCAGAAAAAGAGCGGCTTGCCGCCGAAGCGAAAGCCGCAGAGGAAAAGAAGGCCGAGGAAGAACGGCAGGCCGAGCTCCAGCGGCAGGCCGAGGAGCAGGCCGCGCAGGAGGCAGCGCAAAAGGCCGCCGAGGAAGCCGCCCGCGAGGCCGCCCGTCAGGCCGCGCACCGCAGGCTGGTCATCCGGCTTACCTGCGTGGGCGCGTTCAGCGCGCTTGTCATTGCGCTGGCCGTTATTCTCATTCGGAAGCTCCATAAGGCAGGCAGGTGCTGATTTGCCTCACGGGATGATCCGGCTGGGCTTTTGATAGCGCTCCTGCTCGGAGAAGACGCAGCCGCAGTATTTCTGCATATAAAAGCCCAGCTCCCGCGCACGGGCCTGGCCGTCGCGGAACATGGGTCGGAAATCCTGATAATAAAATTCCACGCCGTATTCCTCTGCCGCGCGGTAGGCCACATCGCGCATCAGCTCGTGCTTCTGATAGGGGCTGATGAACAGAGACGACGTAAACGCGTCGAACCCGCCCTCCTTCGCGGCCCGTGCCGCCTCAAAAAGGCGCATTTCGTAGCATTTGACGCACCGGCCCGCGATATCGTCTGCTACCTCGCGCACGAATGGCCGCAGGCCGTAATCGTCGCGCATGAGAAGGGGCAGCTCGATGGTCTTCGCGTATTCCTGCAGGCAGTTCCGCCGGGCGCGGTATTCGGTAAAGGGATGGATGTTGGGATTGTACCAGTAGCCGGTCAGGTCGATCCCATCCGCGCGCAGCGCGTCGATCGGCATATTCGCGCAGGGCGCGCAGCAGATGTGCATCAGTAATTTCATGACGTTCGCCTCCTGTTTGTGCACTAAGCATATCACACATCGCCATTTCTGTACAGATTGCAAAAAAGAATCTGCGACATTCCGTAGAAAATGAACATGGACAAGCGGCAGGAGCAGTGCTATAATTCCATCTAATATCAGATACAAGCAAAACTGAACGCAGAAAGGAAGATGTTCCATGGCTTTTCCCATTGAGAGCTACGCAGCGAAGATCCAGCGGAAGCTGTTAAAGAAGCAGCGTGTGATCGAGGCCGCCTCCGGCCGGCAGAAGGCCGATCTGGTGCTGAAAAATGCAACGTATGTCAACGTGTTCTCCAACGAACTGCTGACGTGCGACATCGCCGTGGCGAACGGCCTGATCGTGGGCCTCGGCAGCTATGAGGGCGAGGTCGAATATGACATGACCGGCAAGATCGTCTGCCCCGGCTTCGTCGACGCGCACATCCATCTGGAATCCAGTCTCGTCACGCCGAAGGAATTCGTCCGCGCAACGCTGCCGCACGGCACGACCACCGTCATCACCGACCCCCATGAGATCACCAACGTCATGGGCACCGACGGCATTGACTATATGTTCCAGGCGACCGAGGGGCTGCCCATCGACGTGCGGTTCATGCTGCCGTCCTGCGTCCCGGCCACGCCGATGGACGAATCCGGCGCGAATCTGGACTACCGCGCCATTGACTCGTTCTACGACTACCCCAGAGTACAGGGTCTGGCCGAGATGATGAACTCCTACGGCGTGATCCACAATGACGCCGAGGTCGTCTCGAAGATCGTCGCCTCGCAGGCGCACCACAAGAAGATCGACGGCCACGCGCCGGGCCTGCAGGGCAAGGATCTCGACACCTACGTCGCCGCAGGCGTCTATTCCGACCACGAATGCGCCACGATGGAGGACGCGCTGGCAAAGCTGCAGCGCGGCCAGTTCATCATGATCCGCGAGGGCACCGCCGCGCGCAATCTGGAAGCGCTTGCTCCCCTGCTCACGCCGCAGTACGCCGAGCGCTGTATGTTCTGCACCGACGACAAGCATCCGAGCGATCTGCTGGAAAAGGGTCACATTGATTATATCGCCCGTGAGGCCATCAACAAATACGGCGTCGACCCCATCATTGCCGTCAAGGCCGCCTGCCACCACGCCTCGCGCTATTTCCTGCTCAATAACCGCGGCGCGATCGCGCCCGGCTATCTGGCCGACTTCGCCGTGATCGACAATTTCAAGGACTTCAACGTCGAAATGGTCTTCAAGAAGGGCGTTCTGTACTGGAACAACGGCGAGCTGCGTGACTTTGAAGCGCCGAAGATCGAGGAATATCTCGACAAGCGCGCCCACGACACCTTCCACGTCTCGACGCTCACGCCCGACGATTTCCGCGACACGCGCCAGAGAGGCGTTCTGGGCATGGTCCCGGGCGAGATCATCACGACCGACAACGGCTATGCCGACCACGTCGATCTGGAAAAGGACATTCTGAAGATCGCCGTCGTCGAGCGCCACAAGGGCACGCATCACATCGGCCTCGGCTACATTCAGGGCTACGGCCTGAAATCCGGCGCGGTCGCGACCAGCATTTCGCATGACTCGCATAACATCATCGTCGTCGGCACGAACTCCGCCGATATGGCGTTCGCCGCGAATTACATCGTCGAGCACCACGGCGGCATCGTCGTGGTCGAAAACGGAACGGTAAAGGGTTCGGTCGTGCTGGAGATCGCGGGCATCATGTCCGACCGTCCGCTGACCGAGGTCAACGACCAGCTTGAGGCAGCCAAGGACGCAGCCTTCACGCTCGGCGTCAGCCGGGGCATCGACCCGTTCATGACGCTCAGCTTTATGGCCCTGCCCGTCATCCCCAAGCTCCGCATCACCACCAGAGGTGTCGTCGACGTCGACACCCAGCAGTACGTATAAAATACACAGAAATAAGTCAACCGGCCCGCAGGCGTGTCCTGCGGGCCGGTTCTGATTTTATGACCGCCTCCGGCGGTATTCTGTCGGCAGCTCGCCGTATGTCTCCTTGAACGCGGCCGTGAACCGGCTCTGGCTCTCGTAGCCGACGGCCTGCGCGATGGCGGCAATGTCGTTCTGCGTTTTTAACAGCAGGGACGCGGCCTGCTCCATGCGGTGCTTTTTCATGTGTGCGGCGATCGTCTCGCCGTAGACCTGCTTGAAGCAGCGCTTGAGCGTCGTCGTGTTCATCAGATACTTCCGCGACAGCTCCTCAATGGTGACGCGCTCGGCGAGATTGGCCGTCAGCTCGTTGTGGACATGGCGGATGATCTGCTCCTGCGAGTCCTGATAGTCGACGGCCTTTTCCGGGCAGGCGATCTGCATGACCTGCTCGACGATCTCGTGCAGGAGCTTGATCTGCATGGTGTCGCCCGCCTTGTAATAGACCTCCTTGCCGCACCGGCGGCTTTCGATCAGCCCGCTCTGCGCAAGTGAACGCAGATGGTGCGAGACGGCGGGGCTGGACATATCGAGCAGCGCCGCGATGTTGATGACGCACTCCTCCCGGTGGCTGAGCAGCCAGAAAATGCGCACGCGGGTCGGGTCGCTCAGCTGTTTGAAGATATCGCACACCGCGCCGAAGTGCTCCACGTTTTTCAGCTCCCGGTACAGATCCTCCGTGTGTCCGTGCGCGCCGTGGTCGTGCGGAAGAGAGAATTCCGGCATTTGTCCCATCTCCTTTGTCCGTTTTGGACATTCCGTTCGCCCGTTTGGAAGCAAGCGCCCCGGAGGGCTTGATTTCCGGCGTTTTTCTCAGTATACTGCGGATGTAATGATTAAGCAAGCGTTTAATTCAAAATTTCAAACGGAGGGCCTGACCATGAAAAAGACATACCAGATCGAGGTCGACTGCGCAAACTGCGCGAACCTGATGGAGGAAGCCGCGAAGAAGACCGAGGGCGTTGCGAACGCGACCGTCAACTTCATGACGCAGAAGATGATCGTGGAATTCGCCGAGGGCGCAGACGAGAAGAAGACCATGAAGGCCGTGCTCAAGGCCTGCAAAAAGGTCGAGCCTGACTGCGAGATCGAGCTTTAAGCTGCAATTGCTGCTCCGGCAGCGCGGAACGGAGTGTTTGCTATGACAAAGAAACAGAAAAAAATGCTCGTGCGCATCCTCATCACCGCCGTGATGCTCATTGCGCTGAAATTTATCCCCATCACCGGCATCCCGCAGCTGCTTGCCTATGTGGCCGCGTATCTGGTCATCGGCTATGACATTCTGCGCAAGGCCGGAAAGGGCATTCTCAACGGACGCGCGTTTGACGAAAACTTCCTCATGACGCTGGCCACGCTCGGCGCGTTCTTCCTCGCCATCTGGACGAAGAGCGGCGACTATGTCGAGGGCATCGCCGTTATGCTGTTCTACCAGATCGGCGAGCTGTTCCAGAGCTATGCCGTCGGCAGGAGCCGGAAGAATATCTCCGCACTGATGGATATCCGCCCGGACTACGCGAACATTGAGCAGGACGGTCAGCTGACGCAGGTCGACCCGGACGTGGTCGCGGTCGGCAGCATCATCGTCGTCCAGCCGGGCGAAAAGGTGCCGCTCGACGGCGTGGTCGTCGAGGGCACATCCAGTCTCAACACCAGCGCGCTGACCGGCGAAAGCCTGCCGCGCGACGTCAAGGCGGGCGACGAGATCATCAGCGGCTGCATCGATCTGTCCGGCGTGCTGAAGATCCGCACGACAAAGGCATTCGGCGAGTCCACCGTTTCGAAGATCCTCGATCTCGTCGAGAACGCAAGCTCCCGCAAGTCGCGCTCCGAAACGTTTATTTCCCGCTTTGCCAAGGTCTACACGCCTGCCGTGTGCGCCGCAGCGCTGGCGCTGGCCGTGCTGGTCCCGCTGGGCCGGATGCTTGCGGGGGCTGACGCGAACTGGACCGACTGGGTTTACCGTGCGCTGTCCTTCCTCGTCGTCAGCTGCCCGTGCGCGCTGGTCATCAGCATCCCGCTGAGCTTCTTCGCGGGCATCGGCGGTGCAAGCCGGGAGGGCGTGCTGATCAAGGGTTCAAACTATCTGGAGGCCCTGTCCGCAGCGAAGGTCGTCGTGTTCGACAAGACTGGGACGCTGACGCGCGGCGTGTTTGAGGTCACGGCTGTCCACCACAGCCCGCTGGCCGAGGAGCAGCTGCTGGAATACGCGGCGCTGGCCGAATGCGCCTCCTCGCACCCCATCAGCAAGAGTCTGCAGAAGGCCTATGGCAAGGAAATCGACCGCAGCCGCGTGACGGACATCGAAGAGCTCAGCGGCCACGGCATCACCGCCACGGTCGACGGGCACGCGGTCGCCGCAGGCAACAGCAAGCTGATGAAAAAGCTGGGCGTTCAGTACTGCGACTGCCACAGCACCGGCACGATCATCCACATGGCCGTTGACGGCCAGTACGCGGGACATATCGTCATTTCCGACGTCGTCAAGCCGCATTCGAAGGAAGCCATCGAGCAACTCAAGCGCGCGGGTGTCCAGAAGACCGTCATGCTGACGGGCGATGCAAAGCGCGTGGCCGACAGCGTAGCCGCCGAGCTTGGCGTCGACGAGGTGCGCAGTGAGCTTCTGCCGGGCGACAAGGTCGCGGAGGTCGAGAAGCTGCTGGCCGCGAAGGGCAAAAACGATATGCTGGCCTTCGTCGGCGACGGCATCAACGACGCCCCGGTCCTCACGCGGGCGGATATCGGTATCGCCATGGGCGCGATGGGTTCCGATGCAGCCATCGAGGCCGCCAACATCGTCCTCATGGACGACGATCCGCTGCAGATCGCAAAGGCCATCAAAATTTCCCGCAAGTGCATCGGCATCGTCCGGCAGAGCATTGTGTTCTCTCTGGTCGTGAAGTTTGGCTGCCTCGCGCTTGTCGCGTTCGGCATCGCGAATATGTGGGCCGCCATCTTCGCCGACGTCGGCGTGATGGTCCTCGCCGTCCTGAACGCGATCCGGGCGCTGAAATACAAGGACTGACAGATAAAAATGCAAAAAAGAACGGGGCTCCGCAGGCAGCGGAGTCCCGTTCTTGCCATATTGCGCAGCGCCGGTCAGCCCTCCGCCACGGACGGGCAGGTGCGGACGTATTCGTAGAACTGCGCGTTTGCCGCTTCCATGTACGGCGTGACCCAGAGCGTGCCGACGCCGAGGCACAAAGAGCCGACGATGATCCAGCCGAGGAAGCTCAGGTCAAGCACAAACTTTTCCCACTTGTGGCCGTCCATCATCTGACGGCTTGCGGTGATGCAGGCGTTCCAGCCGTAGTCGGGATGATCAAGCTTGATATAGTATGCCATAGAATAGGCATACGCCTTGACAATGCCGGGGATGACGAACAGCAGCGACCACAGGAACGTGAAAAGCGACGTCATAAGGCCGATGAGGAACGTTCCGCCGAAATCATCCTGAAAGCCGCGGAACATATCGCCCAGCTGCACGGGCTGATGGTCACGCGCCTGCTTGAGGAAGATATACGCCATGCCGTATTCCAGCGGGCCGACCACGAGCAGCGCGCCGATACCGGGGATGATCCCGGCGGCAGCCGACTCCAGCAGGCCGATCAGCAGGCACACGGCCAGACCCATCATCCAGAGATTCTGAAAAATACCGCCGCCGAGCTGCGCTCTTGCGCGGGCCTTTAATTCTGCACGATCCATAAATTACACAGTCCTTTCTGAATCCTCTTATTTCTTTCTTTTTCCCGGACACTCCCATTATACTGTATGCAGCCCGGCAATGCAAGATTCACAATTCCGGCACACCCGCGAGGCACAGCGGCAGCACCGCCGCCGTGATCAGCCCCTCGACCAGACCGATCGCCAGATGGATCGGCTGCATGAGCACCGCGAACGCGCCGAGCGGCAGCGCCGTGATGCCGGAGAGCGTCGTTTCCAGCACGACGGAGAATGCGCCGAGCTGCAGCGTTGCGACGCAGCCGAGCACCGACGCAAGCGTCAGGCGCAGCCGGGCCTTGCCCGCGGAAAGAGTTCCGCGCATCAGGGGCCGGTAGATAAGGAAATATCCCACGAAGCAGCCGTAGAACGCCATGTTCCAGACATTCGCGCCCAGCGCAAGCAGCCCTCCGTCAGCAAAGAACAGCGCCTGAATGGCAAGAATGACGATCATGGACAAAAAGCCTGCCCACGGCCCCAGCATGGCGGACAGCAGCATACCGCCGCACAGATGCCCGGACGAGCCTGTGCCGGGGATGGTATAGTTGATCATCTGCCCGGCAAAGACGAGCGCGGACATGACCGCCATTGTCGGAAGCTTCTTTTTTGCCGTCTCCGGTGCGGCAAGCTCCTCCCTGCGCAGCTGCACGAGCGAAACGCCCGCCGCAGCAGCAGAGGCTGCGTACATCGTAACGGCGACAGCAGGAGATAAAAATGCGTCTGCCATATGCATGGTCTGTTCCTCTGAACTTTTTTGCTTATTATAAGAAGTCTGACCGCCGCGCACAAGCTCCCCTGGGGGATATTTCGGATAAAAAAGTCCTTGTGCATCATGACAAATTGCGGCAAAGGAATTTGTGGAAGTCTACCGAAAAATTTAAAATCGCAAGATTGTCGGATAAAAAAAGCAAGTCTAACATTGAACAAACAGCCTGTTCCGCTATGATGGAGCTATCCGGAGGCGGCTTTCGGTAAAAGCCGCCCGCCCCTCAAGCACATATTTGTATGAAACCAGACAATTGATACAGGAGGATGCAGACATGGCAACATTCAGATTTACCGCAGGCCCGTGGAACGTCCACGAGGGCAACGAAACCTTTGGCCCCGGCCACCGCAAGAGCATTCCGCTGGAAGAGAAAATGAAGAAGTACGCCGAGATCGGTCTGGCCGGCATGCAGTTCCATGACGACGACGCCGTTCCCGACATGAACAACATGACCGAGAAGCAGATCATCGACTACGCGAAGGACGTCAAGGCGATGCTCGACAAATACGGCCTGTTCGCAGAGTTCGTCGCGCCGCGTCTGTGGTTCGACAAGCGCACGAATGACGGCGGCTTCACCGCCTCCCGCAAGGAAGACCGTGAATTTGCCCAGTGGCGCGCCCGCCGCTCCTGCGACATTGCCAAGGCGCTCGGCACCAAGAAGATCCAGCTGTGGCTGGCCCGCGAGGGCACGCTCTGCGCCGAGGGCAAGAACCCCGTTGAAATGACCCTCCAGCTGCGCGACGCGTTCAACGACATCCTGACCTACCGCGACGACGCGCTCATCCTTGTCGAGCCGAAGCCCAATGAGCCCATCGACCGCTCCATCTGCGGCACTGCCGGTCACGCGCTGGCCGTCGGCGCATACACCGTCGATCCGAGCCGCGTCGGCCTGTGCATCGAATCCGCGCACTCCATCCTCGCCGGTCTTGATCCCGCGAACGACATGGGCTTCGCGCTGGCGCTCAACAAGCTGTGGGGCGTGCATCTGAACGACCAGAACGGCTGCCGCTACGACCAGGACAAGGCGTTCGGCGTCGACAACCTGCGCAACGCATTCAACCAGGTCAAGGTCCTGTACGAGAACAACTTCGGCGACCGCGGCAATTTTGAATGCGTCGGCCTCGACGTCAAGGCCATGCGCACCCAGCCCGATGAGGACTGCTACCGCCATCTGATCAACTCCAAGAAGATCTTCGAGAAGCTGCTGGCCAAGGTCAAGAGATTCGACTACGAATTCCAGGCCGCCTGCGTCAAGGAGCAGAACTTCGAAAAGCTCGAAATGTACGTCATGGAC